>Ga0208135_100009_pt1 | contig 212434 bp, 190 predicted proteins | sample AntDeeMetag02WF5_FD_184757 | JGI IMG/M metagenome (GOLD analysis project Ga0208135, IMG submission 184757) | Saline lake microbial communities from Deep Lake, Antarctica - Antarctic Deep Lake Metagenome 02WF5 (SPAdes) (version 2) | ecosystem: Environmental > Aquatic > Non-marine Saline and...
AATCACCGACAACCTGTCCACTTCTTTGCGACTCATCTTCACAACCTCCTCCGCCATCACCCCTCCTGAAACCAAAAGGGGACATTTTAGAATGTTACGAAGGGGACATTACCGCTTTGGGCTAACATCGGGCATTTGCCAGCTTGACAAAACGCCGGAGTGACGGCATTATTCCGCGTCATTTCAGAATCAATGAACAACCGCATTTCGAGGAGTCAAACGGTGGCTAACTCTCCGCAAGCACGAAAGCGCGCGCGTCTCAACGAAGAACGCCGCAAGCACAACGCAGGCCAGCGCTCCGAGGCCCGCACCTATATCAAGAAAGTTGAAAGCCAGATCAAGGCGGGCAACTACGAGGGCGCAAAGGAAGCATTCCAGAAGGCTGAGCCGGTTCTGGACAGTTCCGTCCACAAGGGAATCTTTGCGAGGAACAAGGTGGCACGGCACAAGAGCCGTCTGAGCGCGCACATCAAGGCGCTCAAATCCGCCTGAAACCCCGCCGCCGGGTGACAGACAAAAAACCCCGCTGACGCGGGGTTTTTTCGTTCATGTGAGGGAGAGGGCTAGACCAGCACCATGTTATCCCGGTGCACCAACTCCTCTTCGGACACATAGCCCAGGCGCTCGACAATCTTTTCGCTGGCACAGCCGGTAATGCGCGCGGCTTCCGTTGAATCGTAGCTGACCAGCCCGCGCGCGATTTCCACGCCCTGCTCATCCACGCAGGACACCATTTCGCCCCGGCGAAAGTCCCCTTCCACCCGGCGCACACCAACAGAGAGAAGGCTGCGACCGCCTTCACGAAGCACCCGAACCGCGCCCGGATCCAGCACCAGACGCCCCCGGGTTCTCAGGTGCCCGGCCAGCCACTGTTTACGGGCATCCAGGCGCTCCTTGTCCGGCAACAGCAGGGTCCCAACCTCGCTGCCCTGCCGGGCAAGCTCAAGCACATCACTAACCTTGCCGCCTGCTATCAGTGTAAAGGCACCTGAGCGGGCCGCCAGCCTGGCGGCGCGCACTTTCGTCTGCATCCCGCCACTGCCCAGAGCACCACGGCCGCCACCGGAGACCATGGCATCCAGACGCTCGTCATTGGCGCGGGCTTCGCGAATCAGCTCGGCCTTCGGGTTATGGCGGGGGTCACTGTCATAGAGCCCTTCCTGATCCGTCAGCAGGATCAGGCCGTCCGCCTCCACGAGATTGGCCACGAGCGCCCCCAGGGTATCGTTATCCCCGAACCGGATCTCATCGGTCACGACGGTGTCGTTTTCGTTCACGATAGGGATCACCCCAAGCGGCAAAAGGGTCCTCAGGGTGCTGCGGGCATTAAGGTAGCGTTTGCGGTCGGAAAGGTCGTCGTGGGTCAGGAGCACCTGCGCCGTATGGGTTCCATGACGCTGGAACTGGACTTCCCAGGCCTGGATCAGGCCCATCTGGCCGACCGCGGCGGAGGCCTGGAGCTCATGCTCATGCTCGGGTCGCTGCTTCCAGCCAAGGCGGCTCATGCCCTCGGCAACCGCCCCGGAGGACACCAGCACAATCTCGGTACCAGCCCGATGCCAGGCCATGAGCTGGTCAACCCAGCGCGTCAGTTCGGCGGAGGCCAGACCACGCCCGTCGTTAGTCAGCAGGGCGCTGCCAATCTTCACCACCAGGCGCCGGGCGCCGGAAATCCGCTCGCGTTCATTCATGGGGCAACGACTCCCTCAGGGCGTGTACACCACTTCCACATCATGGTCATCGTCGTCATCATCGTCGTCATCTTTATCATGCCGTGACGTCCTGAGAGACTGGATGTGGGCGCGCGCCTCCTCATCCATGCGCTCACGCCGCGCCGCTTCCTCGCGCGCGACGTCCGGATCCTCGGCTTCCCGCTCATGCTGTTCCTCAAGCCAACGCATCACGGCCTGGGCCAGCGCATCGACGCCCTGCCCGCTCAACGCCGAGATCATGAATACCGCCCCCTGCCAGTCGAGCGCCTGCCGGATGCGCTCGCATTCCTCCTCGCTATCCGGCAGCCCATCAATCTTGTTGATCACGAGCCAGCGCTCCCGCTCAGCCAGGGTTGGGCTGAACCGTTCCAGCTCGCGGGAGATCACACGCACGCTGTCCACTGGATCGGCGTCATCCCAGGGCATGGGGTCCACCAGGTGCAGCAGGAGCCGGGTGCGTACCAAATGGCGCAGGAAGCGGATACCCAGGCCCGCGCCTTCCGCCGCCCCTTCAATAAGCCCCGGGATGTCAGCAACCACAAAGCTCTGGTGCGCAGCCACGGAGACAACGCCGAGATTGGGAATCAGCGTGGTGAAGGGATAATCGGCAACCCGTGGACGGGCTGCGGACATGGCACGGATCAGCGTGGACTTACCGGCATTGGGCAGACCAACAAGCCCCACATCCGCCAGCACCTTGAGCTCAAGGCGCAACTGGCGCTGTTCCCCGGGCGTGCCGGAACTGGTCTGGCGGGGCGCCCGGTTCACACTGGACTTGTAGCGCGTATTGCCCAAACCGTGGAAGCCACCCTGGGCCACAACGAGGGTCTGACCCACTTCCGTGAGATCGCCCAGGACTTCGTCCGTATCGCAATCAACAATGGTCGTGCCCACCGGCACATTCAGAGTCCGATCCTCGCCCCGGCGCCCGGAACAGTTCCGCCCCCGGCCATCCTCGCCGGTCTCGGCCCGGAACTTCCGCTGGTAGCGGAAATCGGCCAGGGTATTCAGGTCCTTGTCAGCACGCAGGATGATCGAGCCGCCATCGCCGCCATCGCCGCCGTCCGGGCCACCCTTGGGCACATACTTCTCCCGCCGGAAGCTCAGGCAGCCGTTACCGCCCTTGCCCGCCTGTACCGTGACGGTTACCTCATCCACGAACTGCATGCTGACCTCATACCAAAAGACCCCGTGTGACGCGCACCCTTATGAAACGAAACCACAGGCGTTGCCTGTCTTCGCTCCGGGTGCCGTGCGCCAGCACGGGGTCCTGTATCTGGTGATCGTACGTGCTGCGTTCAGCCCGCGGCTTCGACGCTCACATACTTCCGGTTTCGGGGACCCTTCACCGCAAACTTGACCACGCCTTCATCCAGCGCGAAGAGCGTAAAGTCCTTGCCAATACCAACACCCTGACCGGCGTGAAAGCTGGAGCCACGCTGGCGTACGATGATGCTGCCCGGCTGAACACTCTGGCCGCCGAATGCCTTAACGCCAAGGCGTTTCGACTCTGAATCGCGCCCGTTGCGCGTACTGCCCGCTGCCTTTTTATGAGCCATGGTTTCGCTCCTTTAAGCCTTGATGCCAGTAATCCTGACTTCAGTGTACCACTGCCGATGCCCCATCTGCTTCATGTGGTGCTTACGGCGCTTGAACTTGATGATGCGGATCTTGTCGTGGCGACCGTGGTCAACCACTTCCGCCGTAACCTTGGCGCCGTCAACCGTGGGCGTACCCACTTTCACGTCGTCGCCTTCACCAACCATGAGCACCCGGTCGAACTCGACGTTGCCACCGGTCTCGGTTTCAATCTTTTCCAGCTTGAGCTTTTCGCCCTCGCGGACACGGTGCTGTTTACCACCGCTGACAATTACTGCGTACATGCGTCGTCTCCGTTGTAGACCCATCCCTGCTCTTTGGCCTGGTTCTAAGGGAAGCGCTCTGGCAACCCTATAACAGGGAGCGCAGGTTTTGGGATGAGTTGCAGGGCCGCGAATTATATGAAAATCGGAGACTGGAAACAAGCGCCGTGGTCGATTAACTTAGTGGGGCACTGATTCCGGGGGCAATAATCATGAGCAAACCAACTCTACGGGAAAGCTGGCGCCATATCATCTTCGGTACGGACACACGTGCCGGGGCCCTGTTCGACCAGCTGTTGATCGTGACCATCCTGATCAGTGTACTGGCGGTGATGCTGGACAGCGTCGAGAGCGTCCACGCGGACTGGCACCAGGAGCTGTACCTTGCCGAATGGTTCTTCACCATCCTGTTCAGTATCGAGTACCTGGTGCGGCTCTGGGTCAGTGAACGGCCGACACGCTACGCCAGAAGCTTCTTCGGCGTCGTTGACCTGCTCTCCGTGATCCCCACCTACCTCAGCCTGGTTCTCCCCGGCGCCAACTACATGCTGACCATCCGGTTTCTGCGGGTGCTGCGCATATTCCGGGTACTGAAGCTGGTCCAGTTCATGAGCGAGGCCGGCGAACTGGCCGAGTCCCTGCTGCGAGCACGGCGCAAGATCGGTGTCTTCATGTTCTCGATCCTGGTGCTGATGGTGCTCTTCGGCAGCCTCATGTATGTGATCGAGGACCCATCCAGCGGTTTCACCAGCATTCCCATGAGCATCTACTGGGCGGTGGTGACCATTACCACCGTGGGTTACGGCGACATTGTTCCCCAGACGGAACTGGGCAAGGCCATTTCGAACCTTGCCATGATTACCGGGTACGCCATTATTGCCGTCCCCACCGGTATCGTATCCGCCGAAATATCGGCCTCGGCAACGCGCCGCAAATTTGGGCGCGAATGCCCCAACTGCCATCTTTCTGAACACGAGCCGGATGCCCTTTTCTGCAAGCGCTGCGGTACGGAACTGCCAACCGTTGAGCAATCCCAGAACCGATGAAGGCGGACAGGCGCGAAAACTTTCTTCTAGAATGCAACTGACCGTTGGATAACAGGGACAAGGCTCATGACGGAAGACGACAACGCCGACAAACAGGAACCAGGCCGCGCGGCGCCAGGATGGGGGCGCTGGGTCGCGGTCACACTGGTTCTGGCCGGGCTGGCGCTTGCCATCGCCTTCTCTGGCAGCCCGGATGAAGGTGTTGACCACTACGGCCTCTGGTCCCTGTTGCCCCCATTGATTGCCATTGTTCTGGCGTTCTGGCTCCAGGAGGTAGTAAGCGCGCTGTTCATCGGCATCCTGGCCGGCGGCATCATTTCGGGGAACATCAATGTCATAGACGCTTTCCTGATACCGGCCATCGGCACGGAGAGCTTTGCCCTTATCCTGCTTGTCTATCTCTGGGCGCTCGGGGGACTCATCGGGATCTGGACACGTACCGGTGGGGCCCTGCAATTTGCCCAGTGGGCCAGCCGCAGAATGGTGAAGGGGCCACGCTCCGCGAAGTTCTTTACCTGGATCATGGGGCTCATTTTCCATCAGGGCGGCACTATCTCCACGGTGCTGACGGGAACCACCGCACGCCCCGTCGCGGATGAGCACAGGGTCTCCCACGAGGAGCTGTCCTACATGGTGGACTCCACGGCGTCGCCGGCCGCAACGATCATCCCCTTCAACGTCTGGCCCATCTATATCGGTGGCCTTGTGGCGGGCACCATCCCCCTGTTTGATACCAACCAGGAAGGCATCCAGTTCTTCTTCCAGGCGCTGCCCTACAACTTCTACGCCATCTTTGCCCTGATCCTGGCCTTGCTGTTTGCATGGGATCGCCTTCCCTTCACCCCGAGTCGGAGTATGCGCGACGCCATTGCCAGAGCACGGGACACCGGGGCACTGGACCGCAGCGGGGCAAGCCCGCTTACCGCCCGGGAACTCACCGAGAGCCGGATACCGACGCACTATTCCCCGGGACTCGTGGACTTCCTTGGCCCGATCGGCACGCTTCTGGGCGTGGCCATCATCCCGTACATCGTGACCTACTTTTTCCTCGGCTGGACCGGAGGCGACCAGGACCCCATGCTGCTCATTGCCGAAGCCTTCCTGCTCGCTGTTCTGGCCGGGATGGGAATCGCCCTATTGAAGGGCATGGCGTTCTCGGACGTGATGGGCGGCTTTATCGACGGCTGCAAAGGGGTGACCATCGGCGCCATCATCCTGGCACTGGCTGTTTCACTGAAGGAGGTCACCGACGCAGTCGGCACCGCCGACTACCTGGTGGCTGCAGTGGGCGATGCCCTTCCCGCCGTGCTTCTGCCCGGACTACTGGTCATACTCTGCCTTATCATCGCCTTTGCAACAGGTACCTCCTGGGGCACCTATGCTGTAGTCTTCCCCATTGCCATGCCCCTGGCCTGGCACATTGCTCCGGACCCATTCTTCATCACACTGTGCTTCAGCGCCGTGGTGGGTGGGGCCGTCTATGGCGATCAGTGCTCGCCCATCTCGGATACCACCGTGCTGTCCTCACTCGCCACGGGCTCGGACCTGATGGATCATGTGAAAACCCAGTTGCCACTGGCGTCGGTAGCCGGCGGACTGGCCATCCTGGCCTATACGCTGCTGGCTTTCTTTACGGTGTAACAGGGCGGGAAACCTTGAGAAATCAAGTTGACAGCCCCGGCACCACCCCATAATGTACGGGCTCTTTCGAGGGTCAATCGGCATTTCCCTATGAGCATGGAATCCATCTACAACCCGGTCCGGAGCGACTTCGAGAAGGTCAACGCGCTGATCCATGAGCAGTTGTCTTCTCATGTCCCGCTCGTGGAGCACATTGGCCACTACATCGTGGACAGCGGCGGCAAGCGCCTGCGTCCGCTGCTGGTCCTCCTGAGTACCGGGGCGCTGGATTACCGGGGCGAGCAGCACGCCAAGTTGGCCGCCGTTATCGAATTCCTGCACACGGCCACCCTGCTCCACGACGACGTGGTCGACACGTCGGAACTGCGCCGGGGCCGGAGCACCGCCAATGCCCGCTGGGGTAATGCCCCGAGTGTCCTGGTGGGCGACTTCCTCTACTCCCGCTCTTTCCAGATGATGGTGGAAATGGGGAGCATGCGCGTCATGCAGCTTCTATCGGATGCCACGGCGGTGATTGCGGAGGGCGAAGTCCTGCAGCTGGTCAACAGCAGGAACCCGGACCTCAGCCAGGAACAGTACATGACGGTCATCCACAACAAGACCGCCATGCTGTTCCAGGCCGCATCCCACTCCGCCGGCGTGATGGCGGGTGCCGACCCGGAAACCGAAGCGGCACTGCGCGATTACGGCTGTCATCTCGGCCTGGCTTTCCAGATTGTCGACGATGTCCTGGACTATCAGGGCGACCCGAAGGAGATGGGAAAGAACGTGGGCGACGACCTGGCGGAAGGCAAGGCGACGCTGCCACTGATCCACGCCATGGCCAACGGCACCGCCGAGCAGAAAACCCTTATCAGGAAGGCAATCCGCGAGGGTGGACTGGATAACCTCGCGGCCATTCTGGAAGCGGTACAGGCAACCGGCGCACTGGACTATTCGCTGGACAGGGCCCGGGAACATGCCCACAAGGCCCGGGCCAGCCTCGAAAAGCTGCCGCCCTCCCCCCACCGCGACGCCATGTCGAGCCTGATCAGCCTTGCCGTGGACCGCGCCTCCTAACCCGCCTGCGGTGAACACGCCTCCGGAAAATCGGGCCCAAGCCGGCCTCGATCATGGCCATCTTCAAGCTCAACCCTGGGGCCCAAAGGGACAATCTGCGTGGGATTGATGGTGCGCTGGCTGCGGTAATAGTGGCGCTTGATCTGATCCAGGTTGACCGTTTCCGCCACGCCCGGAACCTGATACAGGTCCTTCAGGTAGCCCTGCAGGTTGGGAAAGTCCCGGAGCTGTTGGCGGTTGCACTTGAAGTGGCTGTAGTAGACCGCATCAAACCGCACCAGGGTGGTGAACAGCCGCCAGTCCGCCTCGGTGAGACGGTTGCCGACCAGATAACGCTGGGTCGACAGGCGCTCCTCAAGCCAGTCCAGGGTATCGAACACCTCGTGGAAGGCCTGTTCGTACTTGTCCTGGGCCGTCGCAAATCCGGCCCGATAAACCCCGTTGTTGACGTTGTGGTAGATGCGCTCGTTTACCGCATCGATGTCGCCGCGCAGCGCCTGCGGATAGAAATCCACGCGCTCGGCACCAACGCTGTCGAACGCTGAATTGAACATGCGAATAATATCCGCTGACTCGTTGCTCACGATGCGCTGCTGCTGTTTGTCCCACAGCAGCGGGATCGTCACCCGACCGGTATAGTCCGGTGTATCCGCCGTGTAGATCTGGTGCATGTAAAGAGCGTCATTGACCGTGTCCTGATGGAAGGGCTCATCGGGCCTGAACTCCCAGCCGTTCTCCAGCATATCGGGATGCACAATGGACAGAGAAATACTGTCCTCCAGTCCCTTGAGCTTGCGGAAGATCAGGGTCCGGTGGGCCCAGGGACAGGCCAGGGACACGTAAAGATGGTAGCGCCCGGGCTCGGCCCTGAAACCGGATTCCCCGGTCGGCCCCGCTTCGCCATCCGCCGTTACCCAGTTGCGGAACTGGGCGCTTTCACGCACAAACTCACCGCGGCTCTTGGCAGTGTCGTACCATTGGTCGTGCCAGACGCCTTCAATCAGCAGCCCCATTTAGATTCCTCCAACGCCATTTCCCATTTGCCAGCAGGTTGCATGGTACCAGTCCAGCTTCCCGTGAAGCGCCAGCCAGTAGCGCTGTGTATGGCCCGTCGCCAGGGCGATGACGGAAAAGCGCTCAACTGGTTCTGGGACTACCTGTCACAGCCCGGTTATTTCAGCAATTGGCTGGATTCATCCTAGTCTCCCACCCCCTGTTTTCACGTACAATCAGCAAAAATCAACAGACTGGCGGGATGTAACTCAATGCACCAGCTCAATGAACTGGACGCTTCCTTCCTTTTCCTGGAATCGGAATCAACGCCCATGCACATCGGGGGCATTTACACCTTCGATGCCGGTGAACGCCAGGACAGGGTCACTTTCGACGAATTCCGCCTTTACCTGCAAAAGCGCCTGCATCTGGCGAACTTTTTCCGCCAGAAACTGATGACGCTGCCCCTGAACCTGGACCGGCCCTATTGGGTGGACGACCCGGACTTCGATATTGATCAGCACCTGGAGGCGGTGGACCTCCAAGGGGGCGGCCACGCCGACCTGATGGCGCTGGCCGAGGAGCACCTTGCCACCACCCTGCCCCGCACTCGGCCCCTGTGGCATGTCACCTGGGTCGACGGCTTCGGCGATGACGACTCACTCCCCGAGGGAGGCTTTGCGCTCATTGTCAGAGTCCACCATGCCGCCATTGACGCGTTCAGTGGCGAAGAGGTCATGGGGAAGCTGCTTGAGTATTCCGCCGACAACGCCGTTCCGGTGAAAGCCGCACACTGGCATCCGGAGCCGCCTCCGACCGCCGACAAGCTGGCGGTCCGGGCCTCCATCAATATGATGCGAAAGCCATTCCAGTTCATGTCTCTGACGCGCGACACCCTTGGCGCCACGGTCAGGGAATTCCTCCAGCGCCCCATGGGGCCCTTCAGCCGGTCGCGGCAACTGCTTAACGCACCACGCACACCCTTTAACCGGAACCTGACCCGTAAACGGCGCATCTTCAGCCAGGCCGTATCCCTGGCGCGGCTCAAGACCCTGAAAACCGCGATCGGGCCGAATATCACTCTGAACGATGTGGTGCTCGGCCTGTGTTCGGAAACCCTCACCCGTTACCTGAAGGAGCATGACGCGCAGCCCGCAGAGCCTTTGGTCGCACTGACACCGTTATCGATCCGCTCAAACAGCCTGCGGCGTCCGACCGGCAATCAGATGTCCGCCATGCTGGTAAACCTGGCCACGGACGAACCGGATCCCGCCGCGCGCATACGCCTGATCCGGGACAACACCAGAATCTCGGAAAACTACCGGGAGGCCATTGCGGCCGACCGGCTCACAGAGCGGCTGCCCTCGACGATGGTCGCGCTTTCAACACGGCTCTATACGGAATTCCAGATCGCACAGCGTTACCAGCCTCCGTTCAACCTGCCCATCACCAACGTACCTGGCCCCCAGGTTCCACTCTACCTTCAGGGCGCGCGCCTGGTGCATCAGGTGAATAGTGCCCCTCTCTTTCATGGCGCAGGACTCGCGATTCTCGCGGTGAGCTATGCCGGCTCCGTCCATTTCAACCTCACTCTCTGCCCCGACCTGATCCCTGATGGCGACTGCCTCCCGGAGCTTATCCTGGAAAGCCTGGACGCCATTGAACGCGCGGCGCTGTCCGCAAATACTAAAGAGACGGCAAGCCAGGGCCGCCTCAGCCAATCCGCCCCTCATACCGATATGTGAAAATAATCAAAGTTTGAGTTTTGATTTGTGACAAACTGTCAAACTTGGTTAAAAATTGTCTATACTAGCTCGAGGACAGAATCATGGCGATTGGTCCAGCACGAAATGCTGAAGAAAACAACAGGCAGGCCCTAGAGGGGGCGGTTATGGAAACAAAACCGAGGACCGGGGAAGATAATGCCTCGATTCCGTTCCGGAGTAATCGATTCTTCTGCGTGGGCAACCGCTGGTACTTCACAACCCGTGAAGGTTTTGACAGCGGCCCGTACGCCACTCGAGAGCGTGCCGAGACCGGTTTGAAACGGTTTCTGAGCGTCGCTCGAATGCTACCTGAGCACAGACCCTACCACTGACACCGGGGCCTGGCAGACAGCTGTATCTGATCGCCTCCGGCCGGTTAATGGGGGATTATTGCCTGAAAAACAAGCAATACGACCAACGCGTAAATACCGGCCAATACATCATCAATCATGATACCCATTCCTCCCGAAACCCTGCGATCAAGCCAGCTGATGGGCCACGGCTTGATGATGTCGAAGAAACGGAAGACAACAAAGGCGGCAGCAATCCATTCCCATTCGGATGGCTGAAAGGCCAGCGCAATCCATACGCCCACGAATTCATCCCACACAATAGCCCCATCATCATGAACCCCGAGCGCCCTGGCTGTTCGCTCACACAGGTAGATACCGGCGACGAAAGCCGTCACAACAACCGTCAGATAAACCGCTAGCGGCACCCAGAAAAAAACACCATAGACCAGGAGCCCCGCCAGGGTTCCCCAGGTTCCCGGTGCCCGGCTGATGCAGCCCGACCCCAGTCCAAGGGAAAGGCAGTGGCCGGGATCGCGCATCAGGCTTGCCGGGGATCGCGCGCGGACCTTATCCGTCATTGTCGGACTCTCCGGAAAAATGGCTGTATCCGGCGGACGCGAGCTGGATGGTTCTTTCCCCGTCCATCAATCGGACCCCCGGCTCTGCCTCCACCTCCCCGATGACCGTCAACGGAACGCCCTCATCGGTTGATTCGGGAACCTTGCCAGCATCCAGGGGCCAGAGAAAACAGAGTTCGTAATCGTCACCAGCGGAGGCAGCCAGTTCGCGGGCCTGACTACCAGCCAACGCATCCAGTTCCGGGGCTATCGGCAGCGCCCGGTAGTCAAGGCGCGCCCCCCTGCCCCCGTCACCGAGGAGTTGTCCCAGATCGGAAATCAGCCCGTCGCTGACGTCAATGGCCGCGACCCCGCGTTCACGGAGCCAGGCGCCCAGGGTCAGCCGGGGTTCCGGGTAGAAGTAGCGGGCGAGAACGGCCCGCACATCGGGATTGTCTGCTCGAGAGGCGTCCAGCCACTTCAGCGCCTCGCCGGCACTCCCGAGGGTCCCGCTGACGCAGATCCGATCACCCGCAACCGCGCCACCGCGGCGCATCGCCGTTCCGGTTGGAACACGCCCCTGGACCTGGATCGTGATGGTGAGCGGGCCACGGGTGGTGTCGCCACCCACAAGCTGGATGCCGTGGCGGACGGACAGATCCCGAAGCCCGTCCGAAAAGGCCTGGAGCCAATCCTCATCGGCTCGGGGAAGGGTCAGTGCCAGGGTGTAGCACACCGGTTCCGCACCCATGGCGGCGAGGTCACTGAGGTTAACCGCAAGGGCTCGCCAGCCCAGCGCATAGGGGGCAATGGAAGCGGGGAAGTGAACGCCCTCAACCAGGGTATCCACCGCAACCACGGTGTCCTGGCCTGCCTCGCAGCAGATCACGGCCCCGTCGTTGCCGATGCCCTCGCGCACCGTCGGATGGGTTACGGCCCGCCCCAGCGGCTCCCAGAAGTGTCGGATCAGGCTGATCTCATCCATGGGTGGAGTCAGGTCTTCCTGGAACGGGTTTCCGAGGACCGCAACCGTGGAGCAAGCCTGTCGAGGATGCTGTTGATGTACTTGTGCCCGTCGGTGCCGCCAAAACGTTTGGCCAGCTCAATGCCCTCATTGACCACGACCCGGTAGGGCACGTCGATACGGTGCTCCAACTCATAGGCACCGATACGCAGAATCGCAAGCTCGATGGGATCAAGCTCCTCAACGGACCGATCCAGGAAGTTCTCAAAGTGGCGGTCCAGGCTCTGGCGATTACGGTCCACCCCATAGAGAAGTTCCCGGAAATAGAGACCGTCGACCTTCTCCATGTCGTTATCCGTGATGAACTCCGCCTCGATCTGCGAGACCGGACTGTCCGAGAATTGGCGCTGGTAGAGCGCCTGCAGGGCAAGCGCGCGCGCCCGACGGCGGTTGGCCGGTTTTGACCCACCGCCGGATTCGGAAGGGGGTGTGGTCTGGGTATCTTCCGCCATCACGACTCCATTTTCCGGAACAGGCTGACCATCTCCAGCGCGGTCATCGCCGCATCCGCGCCCTTGTTGCCGGCCTTGGTACCGGCCCGCTCAATCGCCTGCTCAATGGTATCCAGGGTCAGGACCCCGAAGATGACCGGCAGGTCGGTGTTAAGACTGACGTTGGTGACCCCGGAGGCACTCTCGCCCGCGACATAGTCGAAGTGGGGCGTGCCGCCACGGATGACGGCACCGAGTGCAAGCACTGCGTCATATTTGCCGCTCCGCGCGACGCGCTGGGCGGCAAGCGGGATCTCATAGGCGCCGGGAACCCGGTAAATGGTGATGCTGTCAGTATCGATGCCATGGCGCTGCAGCGTATCAACGGCCGCATCCACCAGGCTTTCGACCACGAAGCTGTTGAATCGTCCAACCACCAGGGCGTAACGCCCCTGACAGTCGGTGAAATCCCCTTCAATGGTTCGGATGTTCGTCATTACTGTCTCCGTGCCGGGTTTAGTTCCCGTCGGTCATTGGTTCGTGTCTTCATCGTAGGGCAGGTATTCCACAACCTCCAGATCGAAACCGGAAATCCCGGAAAACTTGATCGGGGCACTGAGCAGCCGCATCTTGCCCACGCCGAGATCGCGAAGGATCTGTGAGCCGGTTCCTACCGTCAGGTAGACGCCGGAACTTCCCGCGGATTCCGGTGCCTCGCCATGGGCACGGCTCTCGAAGAAGCCGCGGATGCGATCCTCCAGTGCATAGCTGTCCTGGCCGTTGTTCAGCAGCACAATCACGCCCCGGCCTTCCGAGGCCACCCTGCGCATGGCCTGATACAGCGGCCAGCCATGGGACCCCTGATGCTGGACATGCAGCAGGTCGCGCAGCGTGTCCGTGATATGGACCCGCACCAGTACCGGATCATCATGGGAGACCTCGCCCATGGTCAGGGCCAGGTGGGTTTCTCCCTGGATGGAATCGCGGTAGGTGTGGAGCCGGAACTGGCCGTACTCCGTATCCATCTCGTAGTGATCCACGCACTCAACGGTTCGTTCGTTCATGGTGCGATAGTGGATCAGGTCCGCAATAGTGCCGATCTTCAGGCCGTGGCGTTCGGCGAACTCCTCGAGCTGGGGGCGACGGGCCATGGTGCCATCGTCGTTCATAACTTCGCAGATGACGCCGGCGGGCTGGAAACCGCCCATGGTGGCCAGGTCGCAGGCGGCCTCGGTATGGCCGGCCCGGGACAGGACGCCGCCCGGCTGGGCCATCAGCGGGAAGATATGGCCGGGGCTGACGATATCCTCGGCGGCGGTCCCCTTTGCGGCGGCAACCTGGACGGTGCGGGCGCGGTCGGCCGCCGAGATGCCAGTGGTGACGCCGCGGGCGGCTTCGATGGAGACGGTGAACTTGGTGCCGAAGCCGGAGCTGTTGTGCTGGACCATGAGTGGCAGGTTCAGGCGTTCGCAGCGTTCGCGGCTCATGGGCATGCAGATCAGGCCGCGTGCTTCGGTGGCCATGAAGGTGATGTGCTCGGGCTGCACGCATTCGGCGGCCATGATGACGTCGCCTTCGTTTTCGCGATCCTCGTCGTCCATGAGGATGACCATTTTGCCCTCACGGATGTCCTGGAGGATTTCCTCGATGCTGTTCAGTGCCATGGGTGCAACCTTTTTGCATTCCTTCACGGGGGAAGCGGGCCGGTCTTCCCGGGAATCGCTGTGAATCCATCCATGGACGCTGCGCTTTCGCCATCCATGGCGAAAGAGCTTCCCGGGAAGACCGGCCCGCTTCCCCCTCGTTATGAGTCGGCCTCCAACACCTCAATGGTGAGGTTGCAGGATTATCCGTTGGTCCCCGCCTACGATTCGTCTGTCCAGCACCGCCATGCGGTGCTGTTGGGCCATTGTATCAAGTGAGAGCGCGGCCATGGGGCGGGCGTTGCTTCCGAGTAGCGTTGGGGCCTGATAGAGCCAGAATTCGTCGACAATACCAGATGCCAGCGCCGCGCCGGCGAGGATTGGGCCGGCTTCGATCAGTACTTCGTTGATGTTGCGTGCTGCAAGTTCAGCGATGACGGCGCCCAGGTCCGGCTGGCCGTCCCCGTCGGGTTCAACCGTGATCACTTCGGCGCCATTATCGCGCAGTAACCGGGATTTTGTCGCGTCAATGGCGGCTTCCGTGGTAACGATAACCGCCGAGCCACTGCCGGTGATCACCCTGGCCTCCGGCGGGGTTGTGAGGTTTCGGTCCAGCACCACGCGCAGTGGCTCGGTCGCTGGGAGGGCCTTGTGGCCGATGTCGCCGAGTTCCTCGGGGCGGACTGTCAGTGACGGGTTGTCGGCCCTTACGGTGCCGGCGCCGGTGATGATGGCGGCGGAGCGGGCGCGCAGGCGTTGGACGTCGGAGCGGGCCTGGGGGCCGGTGATCCACTGGCTTTCGCCGGAGGCCATGGCGGTGCGGCCGTCCAGGCTGGCTGCCATTTTTACCCGGCACCAGGGGCGGCCGCCCTGCATGCGGCGCAGGAAGCCGCCGTTCAGTTCGCGAGCGGGGTTCTCGAGGATACCGGTTGTCACTCCGATGCCGGCCTGTTCAAGTCGGGCCAGACCCTGGCCGGCCACCGCGGGATTGGTGTCTGCAACCGCGATGACGACCCGGGCGACACCCGAATCAATCAGTGCGTCCGCACAGGGCGGTGTCCGGCCATGGTGGCTGCACGGTTCAAGCGTGACATAGACTGTGGCTCCGCGCGCCTCGTCATCGGCGTCATTCAGCGCGTTCACCTCAGCATGAGGCTCGCCGGCACGGTGGTGCCAGCCCTGCCCGACCACTTTCCCCTCACGCACAACGACGCACCCTACCCTCGGGTTGGGATGCGTGCTGTAGAGACCGCGCTCCGCAAGCTGGAGGGCAAGGCTCATGTAGTGGGTATCATCGGTCAGGCTCAAGGAGGCTGGCTCCGTCGTGTGGTTACTTTTCCACGGATTCCCTGAGTGCCCTCGCGGCAACCGTTACGGGGGACTCGTCCCCCGTATCGCCGTTGAGGGTAAGGCGTTCGATTTCTTCCTTGAATTCATTGATGTCCTGGAAGCTGCGATAGACCGAGGCAAAGCGCACATAGGCCACCTTGTCGAGCTGTCGCAGCTCATACATCACTTCTTCACCCACCATCAGCGATTTGATTTCCCGCTCACCGCTGGCGCGCAGCCGGAACTTGATGCGGTTCAGTGCGGCCTCGATTTCCTCGATGCCGACCGGCCGTTTCTCCAGCGCCTTCATCAGGCCCTGGCGCATCTTGTTCTCATCGAAGGGCACGCGCGAACCGTCCTGCTTCACGACCCGCGGCATGACCAGCTCCGCGCTCTCAAAGGTGGTAAAGCGTTCCCTGCAGGACAGACACTCACGCCGACGTCGCACCTGGTCGCCTTCCGCCGCCAGGCGCGAGTCAATCACTTTGGTGTCCGCCTCACCGCAAAACGGGCAACGCATGGTTACATGTCCCTCCGGAGAGCGGGCTTCAGGGGATCAGTCAGCGTAAACCGGGAATCGCCGGCACAGCTCCTGAACTTCCTTGCGGACCCGCTCAATGGTGTCTTCATTGTCCAGATCATCAAGGATATCACACATCCAGCCGGCCAGGTCCCGCGCCTCGGACTCACCAAAACCACGCGTGGTCATAGCCGGCGTGCCGATACGCAGCCCGGACGTCACGAAGGGCGAGCGCGGGTCATTGGGTACCGCGTTCTTGTTGACCGTGATGTTGGCACGACCCAGTGCGGCGTCCGCGTCCTTGCCCGTGATGTCCTGCTTGATCAGGCTCAGCAGGAAAAGATGGTTCTTGGTACCACCGGAGATCACGTCAAAACCACGCTTCTGGAAGACCTCGGCCATGGCCTGGGCGTTCTTGACCACGCGCTTCTGGTATTCCTTGAAGTCATCTTCCATGGCTTCCTTGAAACACACCGCCTTACCGGCAATCGCGTGCATCAGGGGACCGCCCTGGCTGCCAGGGAAGACGGCGGAGTTGAACTTCTTCTCCAGGTCTTCATTGGCTTTCGCCAGGATCAGGCCACTACGCGGACCGCGCAGGGTCTTGTGCGTGGTGGTGGTGACCACGTCGGCATAGGGAACCGGGTTCGGGTAGACGCCAGCAGCAACCAGCCCGGCAAAGTGGGCCATATCCACGAACAGATAGGCGCCTACCTTGTCTGCAATTTCACGGAAGCGCTTGAAATCCAGCTCCTGGGAATAGGCAGAGTACCCAGCAAGCACGACCTTGGGCTTATGCTCAACCGCCAGCCGCTCGATCTCGTCGTAATCCAGCAGGCCGGTTTCCAGATCCAGGCCGTACTGGACCGAGTTGTAGATCTTGCCGGAAAAGCTCACCTTGGCCCCGTGAGTCAGGTGCCCACCGGCGTCCAGGCTCATGCCCAGAACGGTCTCACCCGGCTTCATCAGCGCCATGTAGACCGCACTGTTGGCGGAGGAGCCGGAGTGCGGCTGGACGTTGGCGTAATCGGCGCCGAAGAGCTTCTTGGCACGCTCAATGGCAATGCTTTCAACCACATCAACATGCTCACAGCCACCATAGTAGCGCTTGCCCGGATAGCCTTCGGCGTACTTGTTGGTCAGCGCCGAACCCTGCGCTTGCATAACGCGCGGGCTGGTATAGTTCTCGGACGCGATCAACTCGATATGCGCTTCCTGGCGGGCCACTTCCGCCTCCATGGCATTCCAGATCTCGTCGTCGTAACCGGCGATGGTCATATCTTTCTTAAACATTGTCAGCCTCGTGTGTGCTGGCAAACAGACGCACCCCGAGGAACGCCCTGCCAGTAAAATGGTCGGATGATGAACTGTCGGGGTCAGATCGAAAAGGTTGGGCTATTCTACCGAAAGAGTCCCCGAATAGCATCCTGCATCCGGAAACCGCCCGAAAACCCGCACCAAACAGGGCCTTTGTTGCCTCAGAATCCGCTATTGGTTACTGTACGAACTACCTTTAGCGGACTGCTCATACGCGGAAAGCGGCTGGCGGGGATCCTTTCCCGGGAAGCTCTTTCGCCATGGATGGCGAAAGCGCAGCGTACAGGGATGTATTCATAGCGTTTCCCGGGAAAGGATCCCCGCCAGCCGCTCTGCACGTAATTGATTTGCAAACACCAGAACACAGCGATTTACCAGCTTCCAGTCAACCGGAGATTCCATGGCTCAGTACGTATTCACCATGAACGGCCTCGGCAAGGTCGTTCCCCCCAAGAAGGAAATTCTCAAGGACATCAATCTCAGCTTTTTCCCCGGCGCCAAGATCGGTGTCCTGGGTTTGAACGGCGCGGGTAAGTCCACGCTGCTGCGGATCATGGCCGGCGTGGAAACGGATTACGTCGGTGAGGCACGGCCGCTGCCGGGACTCAACATCGGCTACCTGCCCCAGGAGCCGCAGCTGGATCCGAGCAAGACCGTCAAGGAAATCGTCCAGGAGTCCGTGGAAGGCGTTAATAAGGCACTGGCGCGACTTGACGAGATCTATGCCGCTTATGCGGAGCCGGATGCGGACTTTGATGCCCTTGCCAAGGAGCAGGGAGAGCTGGAGAACTTCATTCAGGCTTCAGAGGGCCACGACATCGAGCGCCGCATGGAAGTCGCGGCCGACGCGCTGCGTTTGCCACCATGGGACGCGAGCGTGGACCACCTTTCCGGCGGGGAGCGCCGGCGTGTAGCCCTCTGCCGCCTGCTGCTGTCTACCCCGGACATGCTGTTGCTGGACGAGCCCACCAACCACCTGGACGCTGAAAGCGTGGGCTGGCTGGAGCGCTTCCTGCACGACTACAGCGGCACCGTGGTGGCCATCACCCACGACCGCTACTTCCTGGACAACGTCGCCGGCTGGATCCTGGAGCTGGACCGTGGCCAGGGCATCCCCTTCCAGGGCAACTACAGCCAATGGCTGGAGCACAAGGAAAAGCGCCTGGAGCAGGAATCCCGCCAGGAATCCTCCCACCGCAAGGCGGTTCAGCAGGAGTTGGAGTGGGTGCGCAGCAACGCCAAGGGCCAGCAGACCAAGAACAAGGCCCGACTCAAGCGCTTCGAAGAGCTCAACTCCCAGGAATTCCAGAAGCGCAATGAGACCAACGAACTGTACATTCCGCCGGGCCCGAGGCTGGGCGACAAGGTTATTGAAGTGGACAATGTCACCAAAAGCTACGGTGACACGGTGTTGTTCGAAAACCTGACGTTCAACATTCCGCCGACCAGCATTGTGGGCGTCATCGGCGGCAACGGCGCAGGTAAATCAACCATGTTCCGGATGATCATCGGCGAGGAAGAGCCCGATGAGGGCGAGATCCGCGTCGGCGAATCCGTGCAGCTGGCCTACGTGGACCAGATGCGCGAACTGAACGAGGACAACACCGTCTGGGAAGAAATCAGCGGCGGCCAGGACATCATCCAGGTCGGCCAATACCAGACCCAGTCCCGCGCTTATGTGGGCCGGTTCAACTTCAAGGGCGCGGAACAGCAGAAGCGCATCAAGGAACTCTCCGGCGGTGAGCGCAACCGGATCCATCTGGCCAAGCTCCTGCAGGAGGGTGGCAATGTGCTGCTTATGGACGAGCCCACCAACGACCTGGACGTGGAAACGCTCCGTGCCCTCGAGGAGGCACTGCTGGCATTCCCGGGCTGCGCCATCGTGATCTCCCACGACCGGTGGTTCCTTGATCGCGTCGCGACACACATCCTCGCTTACGAAGGCGACAGCGAGGTGATCTTCTTTGAGGGCAACTTCTCCGAGTACGATGCCGACCTCCGGTCCCGCAAGGGCGATGATGCCTGGGTGCCCAAGCGGGTCAAGCACAAGAAGCTCGCCTGAGGCGGTTTTCCATGGCGGAATCACTGCTGGCAACGCCTGACCTGATCCTGTTCGACTGGCACGGAACGCTGGTGGATACCCATGATGCCATGTTCTCCGCCATGGAGGAGATGCTGCCCCAGCTCGAGGAACTCGGACTGGTCGAGGCGCTTCTCCCGGAAAGCGAATGCAAGACCGCCGACGACGCCAAGCTCGTGCGCTACATCCGGATCTTCCGCCGCCTGCATCCGCAGATCCTGGCCGAGCGTCGCGTCTCGCGCACAGACATATTCAATGCCATCTTCGGCGACAACACCGACGCCAAGCAGATCGCCCATGAGGCGTACAACGCCTGTTATCGTCGCCACTTTGGGGAGGTCAAACCCTTCCAGGACGGTTTAGCCGAATACCTGGGCGCCATGCGCGCGGCCGGCATCCAGCTGGGTGTGGCCACCAACCGCAATCGGGAATTCCTGGATCATGAACTGGAAATCGTTGACGGTGGGCGCTGGCAGTCGCTGTTCGATGTGACCATCTGCGCCGGGGATGTCACCGCCTACAAGCCGGACCCGGAGGTGATCCTGAATGCGGCCCAGGCCGCCGGTATGGAGGCGGGGACAAACGTCTGGTACGTGGGTGACAGTAACGTGGACATGATCACCGGTAAGAATGCGCGGGTCACGGCCGTGTTCTTCAACGGGGGGCAGTGGGAACCCAGCTACATTGAGCGGCGATTCGCCGGGGACCCGGATCACAGGCCGGACGCCATTGCGGCCTCCTTCGAGGAGCTCACAGACCTCATTGCCGCCACCCTGCCCGAGGACTCGGATGCCCAAGCGGTACTCGCGGACAGCCGCCCAGCCCCCTTCCCCGGACCAAGACCACCCGAGCCGCGCATCGAGCCCGACTGGCACCCCTCGGTGGTCAATCTGGCCCGCCCCCGGACCATCCTTTTCGACTGGCATGCGACGCTGGTGGATACGCTGGATGCGATGTACCACGCCGTGGATGACATGCTCCCGGAACTCAAGGGCATGGGCCTGATGGACAACGTCATTGAACCGGAAGAAGCCCGTTCCCCGGAAGACGCCCGGCTGGTGGAGTATGTGCGCGATCATGCCCAGCTTCACCCGAAGGTGCGCGCAGACCGCAAGATATCGCGCACGGACATCTTCGAGGTGCTCTTCGGGGAGGATGCCGAGGCGAAGGCGCGGGCCCATGAGGTATTTACCCATCACTATCGACAGCACTTTGGCACTGCCAAGGCTTTTGAGCCCCAGGTCCGTAATCTGCTTGTCGCGCTCAACCGCCTGCCGGTGAGGCTCGGGGTAATCACGAACCGGGACCGGGAGTTTTTTGAGGAAGAACTCAAGCGGGTGGACGGTGATGACTGGAGCGGGTTTTTTGAACTGACGATCTGCGGGGATGATGTGTCACAGCGCAAACCGCATCCGGACCAGTTGCTGCTGGCGGCGGAACAGCTTGGGGAGTCGTCTGATGGGGGGATCTGGTATGTGGGGGACAGTACGACGGATGTGATTGCGGCGGCGCGGGCCGGGCAGACGGGGGTTTTCTTCAACGGGGCGCAGTGGGATCTGCGGTGGTTGAATACGATTTTTCCGGGGAATGAGAAGTATCCGTATAAGCCGGATGTTGTTGTTAATGATTTTTCGGAGTTCTGGGCGTTGGTTCTGGCCTGCCTGGAGTAAGTGCTCCCGAGCGCAGGCAGGTACTGCTTCCCGGGAACCGCTATAAATACATCCCTGTACGCTGCCCTCCGCCATCCATGGCTCCGGAGCTTCCCGGGAAGCAGTACCTGCCTGCGCTCTCCCTCCGTGCAAACCGAAACTGATGAAGCCCCTTCACCGCTCTCCTTGGGTACAACACAATCAGGAGGGCGGTGCGAAATCCACGGGGAACCGGACCGTTCGTTCGGGAACATCCATGGCGCCGAAGTTGAACAGGGTGACGCGCTGGACGATGCGTTGCTCCAGTTCCGAATTCCCCAGTTCCGAGTCCACGATGCTGATCTCGTTCACGCCTCCGTTCGGGGCAATGCGAAGCTCCAGGACCAGTTCCCCTTCCAGCAGCGGGTTCCGCCGGCGGGCGCGGTTGTAGATGGAGAACAGGGCCGACTTGTTGTTCTCGAAGGTCTCACGGATGTTCGCCATGGGGCGTTCATCCGGCTGGGTTTCAGCCTGACGGGACGCCTGCTGCCCCCCTTCAAGTTCCCGTGTTTGACGACGGGCCAGTTCGCCCTCTTCCGTTTCGCCTTCGGACAGGGTTTCGGCACCGCCGGAGTCCGCCAGCACCTCATCCCGGTCGGGCCCCGACGGTTCGGTGGGCTCATCCGTATCCGCCGCTTCAGCATCCCTGGAGCGCAGTTCGGTCGGTCCGGAATCCGCCATTTCCCGAAGATCGGAAAGCTGATCCTTCATCCCGACAAGCCCTGACTCGCTCGCAACGTCCCGCGCTTCCTCCACGGTCTCCGGATCCGGCTCGGGCTGTGGTTCAGGTTCGGGCTCCGGCTCTTCCTGTTCCGGTTCCGGTTCGGGTTCTTCGGGCTCCACGGGGTCAGGCTCATCCACGATCCGGGCCATCTGCGGCGGAACCTCGTCGCGCTCCTCCGGGGTGGGCTCGGGCACATCCAGCATCGGAATCAGGACCGCCACTGGCAGAAAAAACACCAGGAGTACCAGAGCAATCAGCCCCAGCAGGCGATCTTCCGCGCCACTGCCACCCCAGGGGAGTCCGGAGGAGTCTTTTCTACTCACCATCCGCCTCCCCTGGTTGTTTCTCCACGGCAAGATGAAGCTCGCGGAACCCGGCTTCCACGGCGGTGCGCATGATCGGACGCAGCACAGCGTATTCCATGTCACGGTCGGCAACGATCATGGCGGGCAGCCCCCTCTCAGGCACTTCCCGATCACCAACCCGCTGTGACAGAGCTTCGTAGAGACCCTCGACCCGCTCCTCATCATCGGTGGGCCAGGCATCACCGGCGACCTGTGCCACCTCGCGGCCACTGATCAGGACACGGCCACCCGCCACGACAACACGCAGCACGTCCTCCGGTACCGTATCAGCCCGGGACTCCGGCAGGGTGATGTCCTTTTCCTGCTGCAACACACGGACATCCGAGGAATTCACCATCAGGAAGAACACCAGTATGGTGAAGATATCCATCAGCGCCGTCAGGTTCAGGCCGCCCGGCTTGCTCATGCGCCGGTAGTGGCGCTGCATGCGACGGGCCCTGCGCGATTCCTTCATGACCCCTCTCCATTGCCATCACCGCTGGGAGGCGGTGCATCGCCAAGGGCGATGTCCGGGAAGAGCTCGGCCGTCACCACATTCGCCGCCACCACCTCGGGATACCCCCGGATATGATCCATGGCGCTCACCAGCGTCTGGTAGCTCGTGCCGGGGCTTGCCAGCAGCCGGATATCGCGCTTGTCCGGGAACCGCTTCTTGATCTCGCGAAGGAGCTCACGCATGGCCTCAAAATCCGGATCGCCGGCGCTGCCCGGCTCAAACCGCTTTAGTGGGCCCTGTTTACTGTCCCCCACTTCGAGGGTCCCATCGCGCAGCACCACATAGAGAGACAGCTCTTCCTGATCCTCGAGGGCGGCCGCCCCGTCGGATTCGGAAAAACTCAGCTCCATGATCCGGGTCTGCGTGAAAACCATGCTCAGAAGCAGGACCGGCACCAGCACAATCATCAGGTTGAGAAAGGGCGTGATGTTCAGGTCCACTTCCGAGGTCTGTTTACGGTGTCGCCGCCTCATACGGTTACCCTCGGCCGGTGGTGCCGTTCCTTGCCTGACTGCCTGTTTCGGTTTCCGAGATCAGGTTCAGCAGCTTGACGCTCGCCATCTCCAGGCTGTCGACCATCTCGTTGGTCCGCGTCTGCAGGTAGGCATGGGCCAGCAACAGCGGGATTGCGGACATGAGTCCGAAGGCCGTGGTATTCATGGCAACGGAGATACTCTGGGAGAGCATTTCCGCCTTCTCCTGGGGTGCCGCTTCCGCCACTGCCGTGAAGGCGGAAATAAGACCAATAATGGTGCCGAGAAGTCCAAGCAGGGTTGCCACATTGGCAAGTGTGGCCAGGTAGGGCGTGCGCTTTTCAAGCCGGGGCAGCACCTCCATCAGCCCTTCTTCCATGGCGTATTCCACATCCCCCCGGGACTGGTTATTGCGATAACGGGCCAGCCCGGCCTCAAGCATGAGCCCGATTTCCACCCCCGATTCCCGGGCGGTCTGGGCCGCCTTCTTGAAATCGCCCTTTTTCAGCAGTGGCCAGATGCCCTGCTCAAACGCGACACGATTGCGTCGCCGAGCCACCTGCAGGTAAATAAACCGCTCAAGCACGATGATGAGGCCGATCAGAAGGATCAGGGCGATCGGGTACATAAAGGGACCACCCTGCTGGAAAAAGTTGATTGCGGTTTCCATTGGATCCAAAACTCCGTTGCGGTTGTTAGGCGTTGTCAGTAATCAGGTGTCTTTATCGGCCGACAGCGCTTCAATAAGCGCTTCCGGATTCTGGCGAAAGTGCATGTGCCGCCGGTGGACGCGATCATCCACGGGTTCGATGACGTGTTCAAACCGGGATCCCTCCACCTGCGGCGCCTCGGGGAGATCGTCCTCGGGAAGCCGCCACGGAACCAGGTGAAGCACCCCGGGACGCTCATCCACACCCCGGATCTCAATTCCCCTGCCCTCCTGGGCATAACCCGCCGCGGACAGGAACAGCAAAACCGTTGCGATTGTGACGCCAGCTACCCTGATCATTCCACCCTCCTCTCAAGGTCCTTGATCCAGCGCGCCACCTCTTCGTCCTTCCCGTCCGAGTGTGTCTGGTATTCCCGGTAATGGGCCAGCGCCTGTTCCAGGTTCACCAGGTAGAGCTCGTAAAGCACGGCCAGATTGTAATGCAGTCGTGGACGGTCCGGATGCGCCTCAAGCCCCGTGGACAGAAGCCCTTCCGCCTCGCGGATCCGGCCTTTCTCACGATAGAGAAGCGCCAGATCATTGGCCCCACCAGGGTGGGTCGGATCCACCTGCAGAAGGGTTTCATAGTGAGTCCTCGCCTTTTGGGGTTGTCCCGTCATGCGATCAACCATCCCATGGACCAGCAACACTTCGGGCTCATAACGGTAACGGCCCTCAATACGCGCCAGATAATCCCTGGCCCGCCCGGGGTTGTCGCGGGCCAGCGAATCCCGTGCCCGTGAAACCAGGCGTTGCGCTTCGTCATCCAGGGGGACACGCACCAGGGGCACCTCAGCCCCCGGCGGTTCATAGCCCTGATCCGGCGCCTGCATAAGGCTGCCACAACCGGTAGCCAGGGCAAACAGCGCCATTACCACCGCTCTAGCGACCGCTTTCATTACGCGCCTCCATCCAGAGGGACTCCCTTTGATAACGGGCTGGGAACATTTCAGCCAGGGTGCTCAGGCTTCGGCTGAGCCAGGGCGTCCAGTGGCCCTCTGCAATGCGCTCCTGATTGTGCTGGTGCAGGTCGATGGCCTTTTCTTCGAAGGGATACGCCTGCTCTTCCAGAAGCATTTCATACTGGTCCGCCTGAAGGTCCGTCAGCCCCTGGGGTCGATCCGAATCCATCACATCCTTGGCCAGCTGTCTGTAGAGCTCGGCCAATCGGTAGGTGCTTTCGGTGGCGGTTTCGGCAAAGCCATATTTCTCGGCTTCCTGAAAGTAATTCACGGCGACTTCCAAAGCATCGCGTTTGCGCGGCAGCGATTCCTTAAGAGGCGACCCCAGGCGTATGGCTTCAAATTCATCAGCCGCGCGGCGTCCCAGCCAGAGGGCACTCTGGCTTGCCAGATACTCGCTGCGGTCGGTTCCCGGCCCATTGCGTTCCGCCTTCAGGAGGCGCCTGTGCCAATCAGCCAATGCACCGCTTCGATCAAGCTCTGCATATATCCGGATAAGATCGTGGCGACGCTCCTGATGGAACTCATGATCACCCAGGGCGCGGCTGCCTTCGCTGACGAAGGACTCATACAGCGATGCAGCATCCGCAAGCCGACCCGCGTCCCGATAGTGGCCGGCCGCCTCCAGTCGATATTCCCAGAGCTTCTTACCCGAGAGCTCCGGAGATTCATGGGCCAGCATCTCATCCGCTGCCCGGCCCGGATCCCCGGACTCCAGATGGGCAAACACCAGTCTTTCGGAAATGCGCCCTGTCAGCCGATGCTCAGGATACCTGTTGCGGAACGCCGACAGGGCCGCAATAGCCTCATCCCAGCGTTCCAGCTCAAGCAGGAGCCCGCCATAATCGAAACTGGCCCTGATGGCGGTTTCCGTTTCCGGCGCGACACGGGACACCCGATCGTAATGGCGCAGAGCTTCCTCCATCTCGCCCGCTTCCAGGGCTGTTTCGCCCTGGCGGTATACAGAAACGGCCAGCCGTCGCCTAAAGTCAGACTGGCGCTCATCGTCTTGCCCTGTCAGGGCAAGCGTCTCATTCCAGGCTTTCTCCGCCCGTGCGTACGCCCCACGCTCCAGAGTCACATGTCCGATCACGATCCAGCCTGCCCGCTCATGATTGTCACCGCCCCCGGACTTAACCAGCGCGCGGGCAACGCGTTCCGCATGCTCAGGACGGTCATTATCATAGAGGATATTCGCCAGCTCATGCCGCACCGAGGGAATGCGGGGGCTCTGCGAGAAGGTAGCGACAAAGCGACTCGCGTCCGCAACCAGCTGATCGAGCGCCGACTCCCTATCACCCTGTGCACGCCAGCGTTCATGGCGAAGCTGTACGAGCGCATAGCCCGCTTCCCGCGCCGCCGGAAAGGGAGGTGCCTCATAGGCCGCGCGCTGGTACAGCTGTATCGCCCTGCCGGTCTCACCCGCCTGCTGGCTTGCATCCCCGGCCAACAGCAGCATCAGGCCCGGCGTTTCAAAGTGATTGCCAACGGAAAAGCGCTGGTGATGATCGGCCCATTGCTCCAGGTACCGGGAAGCCTGACCAAACGCTTCCCCTGCGCTCCCCGTGCCGGACTGGCCCTGATGGTAATGCCAGACGCCAAGCTCCTTTAGAAAGGCCATGAGGCGGCCGCGCCGCTGGTTATCCAGCACGGCCATCTGCTGGGGCTCACCGTAATTTTCAATGAATGCCGTTTTAGCCTCCCTGGCCTTTTCAATGTACCCGCCCACGCTCCACGATCGAACGATCTCATCGGCCATCATCGGTGCGGCCGGGTGTTCGGGGTTGCGTTCAAGGAAAAAGCGGGCCGTATCAGCGCTGTCCCGATACCGGCTGTTGTCGCGATAGAACTGCGTGAGCCGATGGAAAAGCCTTGCCTCATACGGGCGCCCGCCATGGCGCTGGATCATGCGCGCCATGGATTGCGGCCCCTCTCCATAGACGGCAATCAGGCTCAGGACCCGCATGCTGTCATCCACCTGCTCGCGGGCCTTGCCGGTCAGGTGATCAAACCCGGAATCCTTGGCATGGTGGGTATCCAGAAAACCAATAAAGGTGTCACTGGCGGCCTCACGCCGGTTGTCCAGGAACTGGCTCCAGCCCAGCATATAGGTAGCCCGCTCGCGGAAACCGGCATCCTCCGCAGTGTCCACCGCTTTGCGGAAGGCATCGACGGCGGCGTGATGCTGGCCACCGCTGAAGCGGTATTCCCCTACCCGGAATGCCGCCTCGGGCACAAGCCCGGACTCGGGGTGCTCCGCCATGAGCGTTTCCAGGTAATCGATGGATGACGGCTGCTCGCCCGCGATATCACTGGCCCGGGCCGCTTCATACAGGAGGCGGTCACGCTCCTTTGGTGCCGTGTCGTCCTCCGCCAGCAGGGTTCTAAAGTCCGGCAGTGCCTGCCGATGCAGGCGCCGTGTTTCTGCCTCACTCAGCCCCAGGTTATCGCCGAAACGGGACTGCAGGTTCTGGATGCGGTTTAGAACAGCGATACGGGTTCCGGGATCCGACATGCGCTCGAATACGGTAACGTAGCGCTGCACGGCGTCCTCTAGCGCAATATCCGGCAGGGGCCGGTCATCAATGCGGATGACCAGCGGACGCAGATCGCCAAGGGTTTCCGCGCCCTCCTGCAGTTTGACGCTGCCGGAGGCCGTCGGCGGAAGCATCACCAGAGCGACCAGGAGGGGCAGGAACCAGCGCTTCATTCCCAGCCACCCCGCTGCATTGGGCGCTCATCGGCCTGCTCCAGTGCAATCCGTTCAAAAAGTGTGGCCTGTTGCTGGAGGGTGCGATCCTTGAACCGCTGAATCAGGCTCTCCTGCTCTCCGAGAAACGCGAGAAAAGCCTCATTCAATTGACGTTCACTCCCCTCGATGGAGCCGCCGGTTTCCAGGAAGCGGAAAAACCAGGCCATGGACGTGGAGCGTGCGATATTACGGCCCGCCCGCAGAAAATCCACCAGATCTTCATTTTGGTTCACTTCATCGCGCACCATCGTTTCAAGCCCGTCGCGTCTGACACGATCGCGAAGCTCATTGATATCCGCCATGACCTTATCCAGGTAGCGCCTATTCAATTTCGTGGTGCTCAGGGCCTGACGATACTGTTGCTGCTCCCGGTGAGCCCACACACGAGCGATCCGCGCCTCTGCGACCCCTGGGAGGGCTACCGGAAAACTCTCAACCCGTTTCCACGTCTGCACGGCACGGTGCAGTTCGCCTGTGCGCGCCCTGGCAACCCCCAACAGATAGAGGGCCTGAGGCACCGTCACACTGTCAGTGCTGATGGCGGCAAAGGACGCCGCAGCCGTGGCGGGTTTTCCTCCACGCAACGCCAGAATTCCCTCGACCAGGCGGGCACGATTACCCATTTCGGAGGCCGCTGGATCCGAAGCCGGGCCGGCAAGAGAGCGCGTTACCCGAAGAGCAATCCGTGCGCGACTGAATGACTCTTCCATCAGGTGGGACATGGCGAGATTGAAATACCCCATGGACGCCCAGACAGGATCGTCAATACGGTTGAGTTGATTGCCGGTTTCGCTGTAATGGCCGTGCTGCCGGGCCGTCTCCGCCAACAGATAGAACAGCTCATCCCGCTCCTCTTCCCGGCTGACATCCGCAAGGATGGACTCCGCTTCAGCCGGCGTTCCGGCATCCAGGGCCTCCTTGGCGGCATCCAGCGATTCGGCGCTGGCCATCAGGGGGATTGCGGACAATATGACTAGCGTCAGTTGCCGGACGACTTTCATTCCCGTGCTCCGGAGTCTCTGTCAAGGCAGCAGGGAGTCTATCAACTGACAAGAGATTAAGCTGTGGGACAGGTCACCTAACTGGAACTGACCTCGATCTCCATTTCCTGATCCTGGCGTGTCCTTCAATCGAGAAAACGCGGGCGCGAAATACCGAAGCCCTGGGCGTAGTCCATGTCGATTTCGCGCAGGGCCTCCATGGTTTCGAGGTCCTCGACAAACTCACCGATGGTCGCAAGACCCAGAAAATGGGCCAGCTCAGTGATCGAACGCACCATCGCATAGTGCGTAAGATCATCATTCAGGTCCCGGATGAACACGCCATCAATCTTGAGGAAGTCCACGGGCAACTGCTGCAGATAGGCGTAGGAGGACATGCCGGTGCCAAAATCATCGAGGGCGAAACGGCAGCCGAGGCGTTTCATTTCACGCATGAAGTCGGCCGCGTAATGCAGGTTGGCCACAGCAGCGGTCTCGGTCACCTCGAAACAGAGCTTATCAACAGGCACCGAACCCGAGCGCAGTTGTTGCTCCAGATAGCCCAGGAATGCGTCATCGTTGAGCGAAGCCCCCGAAAGGTTGATGTTGATACTCGCCAGCTGCTCGACCGCGGCGGTCTCCCGCGCCATCCAGGCGAAGGTGCTGTCCACAACCCAACGATCCACCTGGGTTACGCGCCGTGACTGTTCCGCAGCTTCCATGAAGGCCTGGGGAGAGATCGCCTCACCGCGCTCATCACGCAGTCCCAGCAGCATCTCACAGAGCTCCCCGCCCTCCTCTGAAAGTGGCAGGATGCGCTGGCCGCGCAACGCCAGGCTGCCATCCTGCAGGGCACGGTCAATCTTCGGAATCCATTGAAGCACGCTCTGCTGGCGACGCTGCTGGGACTCTCCGGCAAACCGCACACAGTCACCGCCCGCCTCGCGCGCCGTCTTCATGGCCTGATTGGCCGCGTTAAGGAGACCACTGGCGTCCAGAATGTCCCCGCCAATGTCGGCCACTCCGACACTCACGGTAGCGCCGAACGAGGCGCCCTGGCTGTGAAACGTATGCTCACGCACCCGACGGCGCACCGCCTCCGAACGATCAAGCCCTTCCTCGATCGGAAGCGGCGTTACCGCAACCGCGAATTCATTACTGCCCAGCCGTCCAACGCGGGCCTCCGAAGCGTCACCATTGGTTGCGCTGTCAGAGAGCAATGTCCCCAGCTCGCGCAGGACGGCATCGCCCGCTCCGGTACCGTAGCTCGCGTTGATCACACTGAACTGGTCAATATCCACCAGGATCAGTACACCGGTATCACCGCTCGCTGATGCCTGTTGGCAAAGCCGGGTAAGGTGCTTTTCGAATTCATGGCGACTGAGGCAGCCGGTCAGGGAATCGTGGGTGGCACGGAACGCCATCTCCCGGTAGAGATCCTGGACGATGTCGTAGAGCGTCTGATCCACAAAGGGAATCTGGTCCGTCTCCACCTGCTGCATCTGTCCGTTGGCCATGTGTTCGATGACCTGATCAAGGTCATACTCCATCTCATGGAGCCCTTCCGGGGTGAGGAACACGAACTTGTAGGCATCGTCCCCCACCCAGACCAGCCGCATCCGGCGCACCCCACCAGCCTCGTCCTCCAGGGCGACCCAGTCACCCATGGCCAGTTCCCGGGCCCGGTCGTACCAGCGACTGTCATTCGCCGCGCTCCGGGACTCCGGCGTTGCCGGCTCCTCCCCGAGCGGATAGGACGCGAGCCACACATAATCCGGCTGCTCTTCCTCGCGTAACTGGGCACCCAGGCGTTTGAGCACCGCCCGATGGCGCGCCAGCTCACCGGTGGTCATCATATGGCGCTCGATCAGATCGAGCAGTGCAGGTGTCTCGAGCTCACGCTCGAAGGCGGCCTCGTCACTGTCATCATCCGGGCCCAGCCAGCGCTGGATCTGGACAATGACGCTGAACAGCTCCGCCACCGCCTGACTGTCTGCCCCCTCACGCAGTAATGCCAGCACCATGATCTGTTCCCAGCCGGCACCCAACAGATCCAGCAGCACCATCGGGACCTCACGGCCGGCAAGCCGGGCATTGATGCGCCGCTGTATGGCACGGCGGGCGCGATCCAGTTGCTGGCGACCTTCATGGGTCTTGGCGATGCGGTCCGCGTTGCGCAGAAACGCCTGTCTCTGGCGCTCAACCAGCTGGGCAATCTGGGTGTTCAGTGACTCCAGAGCATCATGGTCAGGTACCGGCTGCTCTGTGAGTTGGTGGATAACCCGGTCGACCGTCTTGCGCAGGTGGTTGCTGGAACCCCGGTCCGCGACACAGAGCTGCATCAGGTTATTGAGAAGGCCACGCCCCGGGTGCGAGGCATCGTCCAGAAAATCCGGATCATTCAGCACCAGCTGCAGAACCGGGAGGCGCAGTTGATTCAGAAGCTGGCGGAGAGCGTCGGGGAGGCGTTCCAGCTGATCCATGGCATCGAAGATCCGGTCTACAAGACGGACCTGGTCCCAATGTTCACGCTGGAGCTGCTTACCCAGCAGCGGCTGCTGCTCAGCGAGGTCCGCCATGGCGGCTTCCAGGGATTCGCCATCCACAGAGAGCGCCTCCAGAAGCTCCTCATGGACCTGCCCCAGGGCTATCGAAGCGCCGGAACTCTCGGACCTGGCCTCAGGCGCCTTGGGATCACGCTGAACCCCGAACAGCCTGAGCACGGTGCCCCTGCGGTTCGGTTGAGCCGGTCGCGCGCCCTGCTCGCTTGCCTCATCTTCGCCGGCCTCATTCACCATCACAGACCGCGGCCGGGGGGACGACTCATTCCGCCCCCCAACCGGCATATCCGCAAGTCCCAGCACCCTGAGTCCCTCGGCGCGCATGGTTTCGGTAATATCGTTAACCGCGGGTTCCCACTGCTCGTCGAGCGCCGCTTCAAATGCCTGGTAGAGCAGCGGCTTCACGGATTCATCAAAACCGCACCGGAATACCGCGTACTGCAGTGCCTGGCACAGCGGAATGGGTGCAAGGGGATTGTCCCGGTCGCTTATCTCCCGGTGCGTCAGCTGGGAGACAACCTGGTTGAGCCGGAAAAGGCTGTCCCGGTAGCGGGATGCGACCCCCGAGGCAACCATCTGGAGCTCAAGCCAGTCTTCGAAAAGCGCCTTGTCGACAAGCTCCAGCTGACCTTTTTCCAGTGACCGATCCCCGGCGCCGGGCGAGAGCTCGGCAAGGCTCTGCCACCGCTCGGTGAAATGGCGTATAAGCACATCGCGCTCATCCACGAGCATGAGGCGGGCATCAAGCAGATGATTACGTTCGGTGATCGACGTCGCCTTGTCCTGGCGCGAATTGATGGCGGCAAGGCTTTGATCGATGAAGGCATCAAGAAGCGGATTGAGCAGCCTGGATAACTGCTGGCGGAAGACACGCCATAGTCGTGTACGCTGCGCCTCATCAATGAGGACGCGGCGGGGACCGGAACTGTCATCACTGAGCAGGGCGATCAGTTCCGGCGCGGGCTCTTCGAACTGCACGCCAATGCCGGAGTCCTTGATGCGACGGACCCGAGCCAGGCGTCGCTCGTGCTGCTCACCCTGTTCAGTAGCAATAAAGAGGTGGACTTCCACGCGGATGCTGGGGTCGCTGGCAAGCCGATCCAGAACGGATGGCGCTGCCACAGACTCCAGCCACATGCCCTCTTCGCATAGATTCGCCACCTGGCAGGCAGCCGGTGTACTCCCCTGCACCACCAGTAGTGCGTCGTGACGGAGCTCATAGCGCTTGTGCCGGCGTCGTTCCGCTCCTGCTGGCATAGACCACATCCTGTTACCCAATACCCCCCGGAGTTTATCAGGATGTGGACTATTTGCAGTACGCGTTACCTCAATAATTACTGCAACGGCTTGTTGCCGGCCTTTTACCCACGCACGCAGCGCTACACCTCATCGTTATTGCTGGTCCCAACCGCTGCTTCAAGCGCCTGGCGCCGCTGCTGCTCACGGCTGACATAGTCATGCCATTGGTCCGCCATGTTTTCCGTGTCCTCGAAATCCCGCGCCTGGGCGAAGGCATCCAGTGCCTCACTGAGGCGGTCCTGGTTGAACAGGGCCAACCCGCTGACCACATGGGCGCGCCCCTGGCGCTCGAAGTCACCGCGCTTGATAGCGATTGTCGCGTAGTCCGCAGCAGCCTCCCAGCGTCCCAGATCCGCGGAGACCTGCGCCATACGCAGGTGGAGTTCGCCGTTGTCCGTTTTCTTCGCGGCGTTCTCGAAGGCAGCCAGCGCCTCGTCGTATTCCTTCGCGAGCAGGTAATTGTCACCCATGCGCTTGAGGTTGGATTCCGTCGCCTCGACAACACCATTGTCGATGCCGTCACGCATCACCTGCGCCGCTTTGTAGGGATTGTCCTGCGACACCAACAGCTGCGCCAGCCCAACCAGTTCGGACTCCTTGTCCAGATAGCCTTTCTCGTAGGCAGCCTCACGAACGGCCAGCTGCTCCGCCGTGTTTCCCAGCTCCCCGTAAACCGCCGACAACTGGTTCAGATAGGAGGCCTTCGTGAAATCCCGGACCAGGATCTCCAGCACATCGCGCAGTCCCTCATAATCGTTCTGCTGGTAGTGGATCCCCCGCTTCAGGAGGTACCAGTTCTCACGTACCTCGCCCTCGCCAGCACGCTGCATGTCGATGGCCTGATCGATGGCGCCCAGCGCCTGGTCCCAGTCCTGGTTTTGATAGAGAAGCTGTGCCTTCATGGCATAGGCCTGCGCGCCGGGCTTGTCCTTGAGGTCGAACCAGTTACCCAGCGCTGTCAGCGCCTCGTCGTAGTTTTCGCGGATCATTTCCGCCCGCGCCAGACTGTAAAGGGTGTCCTGCTCCAGGCTCAGCGGCAGTTCCGGCTGCTCCAACAGTTTATGGTAGGCCCGGGCGGTGCCGTCGATGTCGTCCTGCTGGTGATGCAGGAAAGCCGCCAGGTTCCAGCGCATGGCGCGCTCGTAGCTGTTGAGATTGCCCTCTCCAAGACGCTCCAGAGCCTCGAAGGCCTGGTCCAGCTTGCCCTCATCCGCCAGATCCCGGATGCGACTGAAGTGTTTGTGAATGTTCTGGCGCATGGCCGGCGTTCGACGGACATTATCATCGTCCCCGGCACTCACCTGGGCGACCGGCAGCAGCGCTGACACCTGTCGACTCATATCGGAGGCCGGCAACGGCACATTCAGAACCATGAAAACGGTTACTAATGAGCAAGAAAGTAAGCGGACAGTTCTTTCCAGAACCGTCCGGAGCCATGGATGGCGGAGGCGAGCGTACAGGCACGTATTTACAGCGTGTTCTGGAGAGAACTGTCCGCTTACTTTCTTGCTCATTAACAGAAGCCCGCCTGCGGATTTCAACCAGGGTGCATAAGCATTACCCATGGCACTTTCCTCCTATTTTTCCATCTCGAAACGGATGATGTTGCGCACACCGGCCACTGCCACGGGTTCGCCCCCGACAGTCTTGGGCCGGTACTTGAACTTTTTGGCCGCGTCCATGGCCGCTTGATTGAATACTCCTTCCGGGTCGGCCTCCACCACACGCGGATTCTCCACCCCGCCCTGTTCATTCACCGTGAACTCCACCACCACATAGCCCTCAATGCCGCGCCGCAACGCCCTCTGGGGGTAGTTCGGCTGAACCTTGACGATGGGCAGGTACTGGCTGTCACCACCGCCGGATATGCCGGCATCCACGTCCAGGCTGGTATCCATCGCCACATCACCAATATTCAGCCCGCCGGAGGACATATCCGCCTGCTGCTGACTCTGCTGGGGCGTGTCAGGCTTGGGTGGCTCCTGTTCCGGCTCCGGTGGCTTCGGCTTTTCACGCTCCTTTTCCTTGACCTGGTCCTGCTCCTGCACGCGCACAAAGTCCACGGTATAGCGTTCGCCTTCCTCAGACAGCGCGGTTGTGCCGGACGCGATCAGCTGCTGCATCAGGAAAAAGACGGCGAAGGTCACGGCCCCCGCCGCCGCCAGCGCGCCCAGATAACGCCCGAGAATTCTGAGTCCGATCATTACGGCTCCTGTGCGGCAATTGAGACGTTGTAAACGCCGGCCTGGCGTGCGGCGTCCATCACCGAAACGAGGTGACGTGTGGCCGCCTCTTCATCGGCCTGGATGACCACCGAGCCCTGCGGGTTTTCCGCGTGCAGGCGTTCGATATTGGCGCGCACCGAGGTCACATCCACCTTGCGCTGGTCAATCCAGATGTCGCCCTCCGGTCCGATGGCCACCAGGATGTTGGCGCGGTCCTTCTGTTCCGCCGTCTCGGCGTCCGGCCGGTTCACGTCCAGACCGGACTCCTTGACGAAGGAGGCGGTAACGATGAAGAAGATCAGCATGATGAAGACCACGTCCAGCATGGGGGTTACATCAATGCTGTCCTCTTCCTCGGCTTCCTGGCTCGAAAACGATTGAAAGGGTCTGCGCATAAGTCACTACTCAGTGGTCGAAAGTCAGTTGGTCTTCCAGGCGTACTGCCTTGAGACGGGCATTGCGCTGGAGCACGGTAATGGCAAAGACACCGGTGAGCGCACCCACCATGCCGGCCATTGTCGGAATCGTGGCCTTGGAAATCCCGGAGGCCATGGCCCGGGCACTGCCGGTGCCCATCACCGCCATCACATCGAAAACCTCAATCATGCCGGTAACGGTTCCCAGCAACCCCAGCAGCGGACAGACCGCCACCAGGGACTTGATCAGCCCCAGCGACTGCTGCAGCTGCATGCGGACGCCGGAGACCAGCTCCTGACGGATCTGATGGGCACGCCAGGACTGTCGTTCCGGGCGCGCCTCCCACTGGTCGACAACGCCACTGGCAATCCGCCGGTAGGCAATGCTGAAAAAGAGGGCCCGCTCGATGATCAGAATCCACATGGCGAAGATGACCACCAGGATCACCCCCAGAACATCCCCGCCCCGCTCCAGGAACTGGATGATCTGGTCGTAGGCCTGTATCAGCTGAATCGGTACCATGGATCAGGCTCCCTGGGCCGCCGGTTCCTCATCGCCGCCCTCGTCGCGCCGGGCGATGATGCCGATGGAACGCTCCTCGAGGAGCTGACTCAGGCGCTTGCTGCGACCCTGGACCACCGTATGCAGGAGCACAGTCGGAATGGCGACGGAAAGCCCCATCACAGTGGTCACCAGCGCCTGGGAGATGCCACCCGCCATCAGCTTGGGATCCCCGGTGCCGAAGAGCGTGATCGCCTGAAAGGTGTTGATCATGCCGGTTACCGTCCCCAGCAGACCCAGCAGCGGCGCAACCACCGCCACGATCTTGAGCACGGCCAGGAAGCGCGTCAGCTTCGGCGACTCCTGGACAATGCTCTCACCGAGCTTGAGCTCCAGGGTTTCGGAATCCTTGTGCTTGTTCTGCTGGTAGACCTGCATCACGCGGCCAAGTGGGTTACCCGGATCCGGCGTGTCGCTCTTCGCCTGGCGGTTCACCTTCATGGTGATAATGCCCAGAGAGATCAGTCGCTCAAGGGTCAGCAGCAGGGCAAAGATGCCCAGGCCAATGATGATGTAGCCGATGATGCCGCCCTGGTCGATGCGTTCCCGGAAATCCGGTGCCTGCAGCAACAGGGACAGCAGCGAGCCCCCCGAGGGGTCCACCCAGAAATCCTCTCGGATGCCCGGCTCGGCGTTCACGAATTCGCCAGCGGCGGACACGTAGCGCCCCGCGGGCTGGCGTGGCAGCTCAACCAGCTTCTGGGTATCCGCCTCCCAGTTCAGATACTGGCCCTCGTCGGAGACCACGTTGAAGGTACCCACGCGGATCACGGGCTGCTCGCGGGTCGTGCCATCGTCCTCGACCACCGGCGCGTCATAGCGGCTGATCTCACCAGAGGCAATCATTTCCTCCTGCATCCGGTACCAGAGCTCTTCAAGCTCCGTGATGGAGGGCAACTTGGAGGAAGAACCCGCCTTCTCGATCAATGTCTGAAGGAAGTCGGCACGGCCTTCGTACTGCGAGGATGTGGGCGAATTCTGGAGCGTGCCACGAACATCGCTGCCCACCTGCTGAAGGACGCCAAAGAGTTCCTTGAGCTCACCGGAACGCTCATCAAGGCGCTCCTCCAGTTCGGTGATCTCGGTTTCATTCTCATCAAAGCGCGTTTCCATGCTCTCGACGTCGTTCTCAAGCTCGGTCAGGCGCTGGCGGCGTTCTTCCAGGAGCCGGTCCTGCTCGTTGCGCTGTTCGATGAAGCTGTCCAGGCGTTCCCGCTGCTGCTGGCTGTCGCGCACCTTGCCCTGGCGCACCAGCTCGAGCAGCTCGCCCAGTTCCTGCTTGCTGTTATCCGCCTGCTGCGCGGCCAATGGCGCGGCAAGGCTCAACATCATGAGTACGGCAATAATTCGTTTCATTCCGAGGCCTCCCCGGGGGCTGGCAGCGGCATCCGGATCAGGTTCGGTGCCGCCTGTTCACGCGCGATTTTCAGACCTTCCTGGATCTGGCTGTTGTAGGTCGCCGGCAGTGTTTCCCAGCGCCCTTCGTCTTTCAGCCAGACGCCACTTTCCATTCCGTCCAGGGACTGGTAGAGCAAGGCGATCCGTCCAATACGCAGGAAGTCCACCTCGCGCTTGTTGCCCCCTGCTTCCAGGGTCCCGCGGTAAGCCTCAATGGTGCGCCCGTACTCGATCTCGGTCTGGTACGCCTGCAGGACGTTGCGGAACTTCTCGGGCGTGGAGACATCAGAGCGGTCCAGCGTTTCCTTGAGTTCAGCCACACGGCTGTCGCGTTGGTCCTCAAGGAATGGCAGGTCCAGATTCACGAACTGCTCAAGCCCGTCCACCATCTTCAGCATCAGCGGCGTGATCTGGCGCTTAATCAGGGTGACTTCCTCGATGGACTGCTCAAGATCCGCCATTTCCTGCTCCTGGCTGTCGACCTGGCGGCCGAGCTGGCCCAGATAGACCTCCAGGCCCTCAATCTCCTTGTTCACACTGCGGTAGGCCTCGACCTTCTCGCGGATGTCCTCGTCCAGCTCATTAATGCGCTGCTGGAATTCACGGTTCTCCGCAAGGCGGCTCTTGCCGGTCTCAACAATATCCTCCAGCGCCGAGTCCTGGGCCGTGGCGTTACCGCCCAGCGCCAGGCCGATGCCAAGCATGCTGCACAGAAGCGCGGACCGGGCAGTCCCGCTGCGCGAGCGACCATTCAGCTGAGTCATTGGAACTCCTGATTCATCGGTTCAATTCAGGCGCAACGTTGGCAGAGGAATGTTGCATGAACGTTACAGAACCGTGTCACGAAGATGACAAGCCTGCCCTCATAGTCTTCCCCCTTAAGGACCCCCTTATGACAGTACCGGTGACTCATTACAGATTTACCGGGCTTCGTTTTTCATTTTCGTGAAGGTTTTATGACACGCCGCTGAAACCGGATTTCCATGTCCGCGCTGTCATCTTTTCGTCATCTCCCTGACTTAATCTTCCCCCTACGTTCACCCGGCAATTGAAACGGGGATCCGGATACTCAAACCCACTGCAAAGGGATCAACTCCTATGCACAGATACAGATTTCCAATGAGCGAGCGACTACGAGCATTCCTGTTCTGCCTCCCGATCGCCCTGTTTGCGCAGGGCGCGATGGCGGCAGAACTTGTTCTGTATGTCTTCCAGGACGGTTCCCCGCTGTCCGGGGCGGACGCGCGCCTTGACGGGGAACAATCGAAAACCACTCCGGCTAGCGGTCGTGTTGAATTTGAGTTGAGTGAAGGCGACCACCAGCTTCAGTTGGTCCGCGACGGTGCTCAACTGCACCAGATGAGCTTCTCCAGCGGCGTCGAGGAAAACGCCGACGTCATCCTCCGACTCCCCTCCGAGGATGGCGAGTCGGCGGATGTCACCGTGGAAACCTACGACCCGCGTGAAGCTGTTACCGAACGTGCGGGTGAAGCCGCCGGACGGCTCTCCGGCCAGGTCCAGTCCCAGGAGACCGGAGCAGCCATCTCGGGTGCCCGGATTTCCGCCGTCGGTTCCGGCATGGCGACTACGACCGATATCGACGGCCGTTTCAGTCTGTCCCTCCCACGCGGTGTCTACGACCTGGAGATGAATCACCCGGAGTACGGTAGCCGCACCCTGAACGACGTCCGCATCGTCACCAGCGTCAACCAGCAGGTGGATTACAGCCTGAGCCTCAGCGGCGATGGGGGTGCGATTGAAGAAGTTGTGGCCACGGCCAGCTATGTGCCGGATACGACGACCGAGCGGATGCGCTCCTCGCAGGGTGTGCTGGATTCGATCGGCTCCGAACAAATCGCCGCCGTGGGCGACTCGGACGCCGTCAGCGCACTCGGTCGCGTAACCGGCCTGTCCGTCCAGGACGGCAAGTACGTCTCGATCCGGGGCCAGCCCGAGCGCTATACCGAGACCACGATGAACGGTTCGCCGCTGCCGAGTCCGGATCCGATCCGCGAAATCGCGCCGCTCGACCTGTTTCCCACCAGCATCCTGTCTTCGCTCAACGTCTCCAAGAGCTACGATGTGTCTCAGCCGGGGTCCTTCGGCGCCGGCCTGGTCGATCTGAGCACGATCACCGAGCCGGATGAGCCCTATTTCGAGATTTCGGCCTCTACCGGCGGCAACAGCGTGAGCACCGGCGAGGACGGCCTCACCTACGACGGCGGCGGCCGCGATTTTCTCGGAACTGATGACGGCACACGTGAGATCACCGGTGGCCTCAAGAACGAGCTCGATGGTGGCGGCGGATCAAGCACTGAGCTCGAGGAAGGCGCAAAAGGAATGCCGAACACCTGGGCCGTTAACGGAAAGACGCTGCCCCCCGATCTCGGCTTGTCGATCGCCGGCGGCACAAACACTAAGGCGCTCGGCGCCTATGTCGGGGTCAACGGCACCTTTGGCTGGGGACGTGAATACCGCCAGACCGATACGCTCGAGCAGCGGTTCGCCGTATCCGGCGACGGACTACGGCTGACCGACTCGCAACGTGAACAGCGCACAGACCATGACATCGACCTGAGCGGCTTCTTTACCGTGACATTCGACTGGGTCAACCACAGGCTCACCAGCAACACCTTCCTCAGCCGCAAGACAACCGAGCGTGCCGAGTTCAGGACGGGAGAGCGCACGGTCAGCGATGCGCTTGAGGTCGAGGACGTGACGCTCGACTGGAACGAGCGTGAGCTCTTCGGTGAGCAGCTTCTCGGCGAGCACGAGTTCAAGGCGGTCAGCCTAGATTGGCGTGCGCTTTTCGCCAAGGCGAAACGCGACAACCCGGACCGACGCACTTACCGCCGGACGCGCCAGCTCGGCTCAGACGATGACTTCCGCCTCACGACCCGCGAAGACTCCGCGCGAAGCTTCATCGACAGTGAAGACGACATCACCAGCTTTGGATTCGATCTGGAGCGCCCGGTTTTCGCCGGGGAAAAGCTGTCGGTCGACCTCTCGGGTGGTGCGTCAGTTTACAGCCAGGACCGCGAAGCCAGCACGCGCACGGTTGGCCTGCGCCCGGACCCCACCGAGGTGGACACAAGCGCGCCGGTTGAAGACATCCTGGCACCAGGGAATCTCGGCAACGGGGTTGAGGTCAGGGACAGCTCCAACCTCACGGACTTCTACGAGGGCACCGCAGATGTCCAGGGTGCCTATCTCAAAGGCGACATCGACTGGGCGAACACCCTGCGTCTGGTCGGCGGCCTGCGCCGCGAGAGCGCCGAATTCGAGGTTGAGAGCCTGACGACGACCGAAGACCCTGTAACCAGCGGTTTCGACGAATCGAACCTGCTGCCGTCGCTGTCCGCCACCTGGTTCTTTGCGGACCAGATGCAGGCACGGGTGGCCGTTGGCAGCACCATTTCACGCCCCACCCTGAACGAGATTGGCGGCGATCCCAATGGCGCCGGTGTCCGGTACCGCGATCCGGACACCAACCGGGAATTCGTGGGCAACCCGGGCCTTAAACCCGCCGAGATCGACTCGTTCGACGCGCGCTGGGAGTGGTTCCCGTCGCAGGGTGAGCTGGTGACTGTGGGTTTCTTCGCCAAGGATTACACCAATGCCCTTGAGGAAGAGTTGATTCCGTCATCCACACGCACCCTCCGCCGTATCGTCAACGCCGAGGAGGCAACGGTTCAGGGCCTGGAGGCAACCGGGCGGGTATACCTGACGACCATCACGGACGCCATGGACACGACCCCGGATTGGGCGGTGCCGATATACCTGCAGGGCAATATCGCTCTGATCGACTCGGAAGTCACCGTCGGCAGTAAGACGCGGAGGCTGCAGGGACAGGCCGATGAGCTGGTCAACCTCCAGGTCGGATATGAAACCGGCGCGCATAACCTGACGCTGGCCGCCAACTTCACAGGCGAAAGCCTGGCATCGGTGGCACGCGATCAGCCGGACATCTTCGCGGAGGCACGTACCGTGGTGGACGTCAATTACGACTACCGATGGACCGACAGCATCAGCATCAATGCCGGAGTCGGGAACCTGCTCAACGAGGAGGTTACGGAAACGCAGGGCGGTCGCACCTTCGAGACGTACGAGCCCGGTGTCGATTTTGACCTCGGCATGAAGTACCGCTTCTAGGCTTTCGGGCTGTCATCCAGTTGTTACACAAACGTCATCAACCCGAAACATTTGAGCTTTAGAGTCCAGAGCATCCCATAGCGGGATGCACATGCAGCGACGTAAATGCACATCAGGAGGCATTCGCTTATGAACCATACGAAAAGTACCCTTGCCCTGGCCGTAATCGCGGCCATCGGCCTCACAGGCTGCGGCGGCTCCAGTAGCGGCGGCGGTGGCGGCAACGGTGACGATGGCGGTGACGGTGGCGGTAACAATCCCGACTCCCAGAACTTCCAGACCGACTTCAGCAACAGCGACCGCTACGGCGTCACAGTCGATAACGGCCTCACCATCGACAACGGAACGCTGGCGATTGTTACCAGCCAGTCAGCCAGCGCCGACTTCGACGGACCGTTCTCCACGCCGGAAGGCAACGAAGTCACACCGAACGCCTGGCACGGCGCAGTCGATCCGAGCGCGCCTGCTGCCGACGGGGACCCGTCTAGCGCTGGGCCCTTCTGGGATGGCTGGACCTATCGCAACAGCGCGTTGTCCACCAACCTGCCCGGTAGCAATTCGACCGCGTACGGGACTGACACTAATTTTCACCCACTAGAGGTCGAGATCAGGAACGGCGACATCAAGCCCGCCTCCACACCCGACTGCAGCAGCATCGCCGACGGTCTGGCCGACGGCGGGACCACTGACGTCTTCGGTGTCAATTTTCCGGTCTGCGTAATCAGCGACGGCGACCTGGACGGTAACTACACACTGACGAACAAATACATCTATGTGCTCGGCGAGACAATCCAGGTGGGCAACGGCGATGTCGAGGGCGCTTCGGATCCGTCCACGGTTGACAACTTCACCCTGACCGTCGAAGCCGGGACCCAGATCATGGGCGACGACGATGCCCAGTCCTCGCTGGTGATCACGCGCGGCTCCGAGATCGACGTGAATGGCACCGCGGAACTGCCCATCATCTTCGGTGGTGTTACGTACGACGGCACTAAGATCACAGACGACGTGACGGATCTGAACGACCGCGGCGCCTGGGGCAGCCTGGTCCTGGCCGGTTACGGCGAAATCAACATCGGCAATGATGACAATCAGGCCCAGACCGAGGCCGTTCCGGATGGCAAGTCGCGCTGGTATGGTGGCACCGACAACTCTGACTCCAGCGGTACCGTCGAGTACGCGGTAGTCGCCGAGACCGGCACTGCCTTCCGCCAGGACGAGGAGGTCCAGGGAATCACGCTCGAGGCCGTGGGTTCTGGCAGCAACCTGAGCCACGTCCAGGTGATCAACTCCGACGATGACGGCATCGAGTGGTTCGGCGGTGCAATCAACGTCGACAACATCGTTATCCAGGCCCCCACCGACGACCCGCTTGACCAGGACCAGGGCTGGCAGGGCACAGGCAAAACGGCGCTGATCATAATGGGGCCGAACTTCGGCAACCGTGGCATGGAGTCGGACGGCAACGGCGACGACTTCGGCGCCACACCGAAGACCATGCCGGTGTGGACCAACGTCACCATCCTCGGCCACCTTGGCAACGAGGCTGACCAGAGTATTGGTGCGCTCCACCGCGAGGGCTATGGCGGTCAGGTGTACCGCTCGGTCTACACAGACAACACATCCAGTGTTGCCGGCGGCGCGACGGGCACGGCTGAGTTCCAGGAAGGCTGCCTGGACGTCGACGACGAGCTCGACGAGGACCTTGAGTACGGCGACGTACTGTTCAACTGCGCCAACGGCGCCCTCTCGGACGACGACGACACCTTGTAAGCAAGGGTTCGTCAACGTCCCTTAAGGGGTGTGAATGAAAGGGGGTCCTTCGGGACCCCCTTTTTTATGGTTCACCCAGTATCCCTTTCAAACCAGGCCTGATGCGTGGGCGCACCAAGCTCAGGATCTTCCTCACCAATACCCCCGATCCGCACGCGGTAACCGTTACGCCGGGCGACGCCCGTTACCCATTGGCGGAACTTGTCACGACTCCATTCGAACTTGTGGTCGGGGTCCCGGAATTCACCGGGTGCGAGATCAAAGAGAGGGTTGTATTCAGCGTTCGGCGTCGTCAGGACAACAATGCCCGGGCGGTAGCATTCGAATACGGCGCGCTCCACCGTGGATAGATCGCGCGGCGGGACATGCTCGATCACCTCCACCATGGCAGCGGCATCAAAGCCCGTGCAGGCATCGTTGGGATCCTGAAATGACCCCCGGAGCAGGCTGATGGGTGGATTGGGCATGGACAGCCAGGGAGCCAGCCTGTCCCGGGCATCGCGCAGCGAGATGCCGGAGGATTCCAGGCCCACGACCCGATCAAAGGCATTGGACTCAAGGAGGCGCTGCAACAGAGCGCCGGAACCACAGCCAAGATCCAGGACGGTTCGCGCTCCACTGCTGCTTAGCTGGGAGGCGACGCGGTCAAGACGGACTTCGTGGAGGGCGCTGGTCTGGGTATCCATGGGCGCAGTTTATTGGGAATATAGTGAGGGTGACAATGAAGGATGGAAGAACCGTATTAATTTAGCATGTGCTAATCCATAAAATCACGATTCAATCAAGGCCCCGTTTTGCCATGTCCCATACCAACCTTGAGCATAGCCATGAGCCCGAGGCCATCCGCGAGCGCCTCTCCCAGGATCACACGCCAAGCTACCTGAGAGACGCGATCCTCGGCGGAATCGATGGCTGCGTAACGACAGTCGCGGTTATTGCCAGCGTCGCCGGCGCAGGCCTGCCCGGGATGGTCGCCTTCGTGCTCGGCATCGCCAGCCTTATCGCCGACGCGTTCAGCATGGGCGTCAGCAACTATCAGGCAGTGAAAAGCGATGATGATGCCCGGGATCGCCTGCGCGACCAGGAGGCACGCCACATCGAGCTCGATCCCGGTGGGGAGCGCGAGGAAATACGCCAGATTTTCAAGCAGAAGGGGTTCGAGGGCGAGGCGCTGGAAAATATTGTCGAGACGATCAGCGCCAATGAACGGCTCTGGATCAACACCATGATCCAGGAAGAATTCGGCCACCCACTATCAGGCCCTTCTCCCTGGAAAGCGGCCCTGGCAACCTTCGGCGTCTTCATCGGTGTAGGGCTAATCCCCCTTTTGCCGTTTCTGGCGCCCTTCCTCGCCGGCGCGCAGATGTTTTATACCAGTGGCGCCGTCGCCATTCTCTCCCTTTTCGGCATCGGTTGGGTCAAGGGCGTCATCCTGGGTATGGGGCGATTCCGCGCCGGCATTGAAACCCTGGCCATGGGCGGGGGCGCCGCTCTCCTCGCCTTTCTGCTGGGATTCGTGTTCGAGCCCATGCTGGGCAACCTTCAGATTGGATAATACGGGTAAGAGTTGATCGATGAACGAAACAGAGACGACAGCCAACCACCACATCAGCATTGAGTACTGCACCGGATGCCGCTGGATGCTGCGGGCAACCTGGATGGCCCAGGAACTGCTGACCACTTTTGATGGCCACCTCGGTGAAATGAGCCTGAGGCCAGGTACAGGCGGTGTGTTCGAGATACACGTGAACGGGGAACGGATCTGGTCGCGTAAGGAAGACGGTGGCTTCCCGGAAATCAAGACCCTCAAGCAACTGGTTCGAGACCGGATCAGTCCGGGACGCTCGCTTGGCCACAGTGACGCATCAGCCGATCACTGAAGCCTGATCCTCCTGGTGCGGCGAATCATCTCCGGCCCAGGGCATCTGCCGGTAATCGAAGCCCTGTTCCAGGGTCGGCTTGATGATCTGGAAATAGGGCGACACATCAAAATCCCTGGGCACAAAGAGCGAGTGGTGACGGATACGGAAATACTCCCTTTCGCAGCGTTCGCAGTCCGGATCATCGGCAGGCAACTGTACCCGCACCGGCAGGATGGGGTAACGCACCTGCTGGAACGTCTGGGCCAGGAATGTGGAGCAGATAGCCCGGGTGGGATCGCCACTGCCAAAGGCCAGCAGCTGGCGCCGATAGCGGGCTGGTACTGGCGGTGTTGATAACAGATAGCGTGCCAGGTCCACCACATTCTTCAGGTCATACTGATTGCCCAACCGGCTGTGTACATAATCGGTCATCACCTGCAGATCAGATGACTCCAGCCCTACCGGTCGACAGATCCTCGTGTGCACATGCCGGTAGAAAGACAACGGAATACTGCGTATGCCTGCCTCAAGATCCGCCTCAATCAGAACATGCGGTTCGCCATCTTCCGCCACGGGTAATCCAGCTTCGGGGCCCAGGAATAGTGCTGCATGGGACCAGGTGGATTGTGTCAGGTACCGGATCGCCACGCTGATTCTGGAGTCGCCTTCCACCAGCAGCACATCCCCGGGTTCGAGCGTATCCTGTATCGCCTCGTAGGTTGCGGTGCTGACCGAACGCCTTAATACCGTTTTCGAGAGATAACGAGCAAGCCAGCGGGACAGCCAACGCATCAGCATGAATCCGGTTCTCCCTGGTTGGACAACGTCTGGCAGAGACGCTTCAAATGGGTGACTGTTACAGCGCTCCACCCTACGAGGCTCCCCTCCAGCGCCTTAATCTCATACGCCGAACGACTCGAGGATTGGACAGGGTCCGGAATCGTCCGCTTCGCATTCGGCTGCAAGCTGTTTAAGGGAATCACGAGCCTGCTGCAGCTCCAGGATTCTGGCATCGAGGGCCTCGATACGGGTCCGGGCAAGCTCTCGCGCCCGGTGATGATCGTGACTGGCATCCAGGCCGATCAGCTCCCGAATCTCTGCCAGCGAAAATCCGGCTGCCTGCGCCTTGCGGATAAACCGGAGTCGGCGTAGGTCTTCGTTCCCGTACTGGCGCACACCACCCCCATTCGCCGGGGTTTCGAGCAACTCTTTGCGCTGGTAGAAACGGACCGTTTCCACCCCTACATCACAGGCAGCAGCAAGTTTTCCGATGGTAAGCATGGTTCTCCCGAATCCTGGTATTGACTCCGTACCATGGTACGGCATTTATCGTGATTGTATACCGCAACGCATAGGTTTATAACAAGGATCTCAACCGCTGAAACAGGCGGCAGGAGGAGCGCCCATGAGCACAACAGACCGCGAATACAATCTCACCATTGAAGGCCTGAACTGCGGCGGCTGTGTCAGTAAGACAGAGAAGGCCCTGAACGGTGTGAACGGCGTCAGCGAGGCCAGCGTCAACCTGGCCACCAGCAAAGCCCGTGTCCAGGCAGGAGACTCCGTCTCTCTTGGAGCCCTTAAAGAGGCGGTTCAGCAAGCCGGCTTCGACGTGGCCACGGAAACCTTCCGTTTCCAGGTCACCGGCATGCACTGCGGCTCCTGCGTCAGCCGTGTGGAGGAAGCCGCCCGCAGCGTCTCCGGCGTGGTCAACGCCAGCGTTAATCTCGCTACTGAAAAAGCCACTGTCGAAGTGGTTGCCGGCACCGTCAGCGCCGAGGCTATGGCACGGGCCATCAGTGAAAGCGGTTATGAAGCAACTCCCATCGATAAGCAGACTGGCGGCAAGCCCGAGGAAGACAGCCAGGCGCGCGATATCCGCAACCTCAAGCACTCGGTGGCGGTTTCAGCCCTGTTCACCCTGCCCATCTTCATCCTGGACATGGGCGCCCACTTCATCCCCGCCTTCCATGAATGGCAAATGCAGGCCATCGGCCAGCAGCCGCTGCATTACCTGTTTTTCGTGCTGGCAACCGTGGTCCTTTTCGGCCCCGGCCTGCGCTTCTTCCGCCAGGGACTGCCCGCCCTGCTGCGCGGCGGGCCGGATATGAACACTCTGGTGATGCTTGGCGCCACCGCCGCCTGGGGCTACTCGGTGGTCGCGACCTTCCTGCCCTCAGTGCTGCCTGAGGGCCAGGTGCAGGTGTATTACGAAGCCGCCGCCGTGATCGTCACCCTGATCCTGGTGGGCCGCTACATGGAGGCCCGCGCCAAGGGCCGCACCGGCGAGGCGATCAAGCGGTTGCTGACGCTGCAGGCGCGCACCGCGCGGGTCATCCGCGACGGCGACGCACAGGAAGTGCCCATCGAGGAGGTAACCCAAGGCGACACGGTACAGGTGCGCCCCGGCGAGAAGATCCCGGTGGACGGCAGCGTGACCGGCGGCGGTTCCTGGGTGGACGAGTCCATGATCACCGGCGAGTCGGTGCCCGTTGAGAAAGGCGAAGGCGATGAAGTGGTCGGCGGCACCATCAACCAGTCCGGCAGCCTGACCTTCACCGCCACCCGCGTGGGCAACGACACCACGCTGCAGCAGATCGTGCGCATGGTCGAGGAAGCCCAGGGCTCCAAACTGCCCATCCAGGCCCTAGTGGACCGGGTCGCCGGAGTCTTTGTGCCCATGGTCATGGCGGCAGCCGCCCTGACTTTCGGTATCTGGATGCTCTTCGGCCCTGACCCCGCCCTGACCTTCGCCCTGGTCAATGCAGTGGCCGTACTCATCATCGCCTGCCCCTGCGCCATGGGCCTGGCCACCCCCACCTCCATCATGGTAGGTACCGGCAAGGGCGCCGAAATGGGCATCCTCTTCCGCCGGGGTGACGCCCTGCAGCGGCTGCGCAACACCGATGTCGTCGCCTTCGACAAGACCGGCACACTCACCAGGGGCCAGCCGGAACTGACAGATTTTGAAGTGGTGGGCGACTGGAACGAAGACGACCTGCTCACCCGCATCGCCAGTGTGGAACAGGCCTCGGAACACCCCATCGCCCGCGCCATTGTGGCTGCCGCCGAAACCCGGGGACTCACCCTCTCCGAGACCACGGATTTCGACACCGCCACCGGCAAGGGCGTGATCGCCCACGTGAATGGCCAGGAAATCGCCCTGGGCGGTGCCGGGTACATGGGCGAACTGAACGTAGACCTGTCCGCCGTAGGCGACACCGCCGAGCGACTCGGCAACCAGGGCCGAACCCCGCTCTATGCCGCAGTGGACCGCCAACTGGCCGCCGTGGTGGCAGTAGCGGACCCAATCAAGGAAACCACCGTGGACGCCATCCGCTACCTGCATGAAGCAGGCCTGCGGGTAGCCATGATCACAGGCGACAACACCCACACCGCCAATGCCATCGCCCGCCAGTGCGGCATTGATGAAGTGAAGGCGGAAGTGCTGCCGGATGGCAAGGTGGATGCGGTCAAGGCCCTGCAGGAAGGCGGCCGCTCCGTGGCCTTCGTCGGCGATGGCATCAACGACGCCCCGGCGTTGGCACAGTCGGATGTGGGCATTGCCATCGGCACGGGGACAGACATTGCCATTGAGTCGGCGGAAGTAGTGCTGATGTCCGGAGACCTGCGCAATGTACCCAACGCGATCAGCCTCTCCCGCGCGACCATCCGCAACATCAAGCAGAACCTGTTCTGGGCGTTCGGGTACAACACACTGTTGATTCCGGTGGCCGCTGGTGTGCTGTATCCCTTCATCGGTGTGCTTCTATCACCGATGTTCGCGGCCCTGGCGATGGCCGCCTCCAGCGTCTGCGTCGTCACCAACGCCCTTCGCTTACGGCGCTATCAGGCCCCTATGCAAGCCTCCCCAGCCTGACAGTTGGAGGGGGCTGTTGGTAACCAGACTGACGGTTGGGAGGTAGCAAAGGGGCTGGAATCGTCTGTTGGGAACCGCTGTAAATACGTCCCTGTACGCTTGCCTCCGCCATCCCTGGCTCCGGACATTCCCAACAGACGATTCCAGCCCCTTTGCCCAGACCTAACTGCTAAGGCTACCTTCACATTCCTGCTTAAATCACTCAGGCTATCCATCACTCAGGGGTCGGCGTGGGGTGGGCTGATCGGGAATGTCCGGAGCCAGGGATGGCGGAGGCAAGCGTACATGGATGTATTCACAGCGGTTCCCGATCAGCCCACCCCACGTCGACCCCGTCTGTTCAACAACGGAGACAGACCAATGACAGACCGAGTCACCCTGGAAATCGAAGACGAGATCGCCTACGTCACCCTGAATCGGCCGGAGAAATACAACGGCCTTGATATGGCCATGTTTGATGCCATCGCCGCCACGGCCAAGCAACTGAAAAAAGACACCTCCGTGCGGGCAGTCATTCTTCAGGGCGCCGGCAAGGTGTTCTGTTCCGGGCTGGATGTGAAGAGTGTGTCGGCGAATCCGGTGAACTTCGCCAAGCTGCTGTTCAAGCCGGGGCGCAAGATCAGCAACCTGGCCCAGGACGTTGGGTATCTGTGGCGGGAAGTGCCGGCGCCGGTGATCGCGGTGACCCATGGGGTCTGCTATGGCGGTGGGCTGCAGATTGCGTTGGGGGCGGACTTCCGGTACTCCACGCCGGATTGTGAGTTCTCGATCATGGAGGCGAAATGGGGGCTTATTCCGGATATGAGCCTGACCACGACACTGTCCGAGCTGATGCCCATTGATAAGGCCAAGGAACTGGCGATGACGGGGCGTGTGATCAGCGGTGTGGATGCCGCCGATTTGGGAATGGTCACACATGTGAGCGAGAAGCCGTTGGAGGATGCTCTGAACTTCGTTGATGAACTGAAAGAGAAGTCCCCGGACGCGGTTGCGGGCAACAAGCTGCTGTTCAATCGGGCCTGGCAGGCGGACGACAAAACGGCGCTGGACTGGGAGACCCGGCTTCAGAAAAAGATCATCGGCCGCGCCAACCAGCGGACCGCGGTGGCGCGCAATACCGGTAAGCCGGAAAAGGTTTTTGGAGTGCGCCGTAAGTTCTAAACGCCTGCGCGGTAGAAGCCTTCAAGCCCCGTTTCAGCTGGATAAAATCGTTGTCTGGCTGAAACTCTTTCCCATCGCATACCCAGACCCCCTTAGTACAGGCCATTTTTCCTGAAACCACGCCTGAACTGCATCCAAACCTCACAGGCTTAAAGAAACGGAAATCGATTATGGCGCCTCACGCACGAAGTAAGGCATGCCCGTTTTCAGCTTGTTTTAAGGAAGCCCCAACACACTGACAGTGTCAACAGAGAGGATAGTGGCTATGAAAACCAAATTTATTGCACTGGGTTTTTCAGTGTTTCTTATAAGCGGCACCGCGATCGCCGATGACGACTGCGAAGGCTCGGTCTCAGACCGGCAGTCCCGGGAAAATCTGAGGCAGCAGCTGGAAGCCGACGGTTGGGAGGTTTATCGGATCAAGGTCGACGATGGCTGTTACGAGGTGAAGGGGAAAAACGAGTGGGGCAACCTGGTGGAAGCCGAATTCGAACCATCAACCTTCGAGCTCATGGAGTTGGAACGGGAGGATGAGGATGAAGAGGACGACGACGAAGAGCGTGATAATGACAAAGCCAGCGGTAACAACAATTGCCAGCGACCCATGCCGAGTAACGGCATTGTCAAAGATCGCCCTTCCGTCACCGTTGAATAAGTCGATGAGGATTGTTTCATGAAAAAGGTTTTTATTCTTTTAGCGCTTGCGGTGGCAGTGGCTTTCTCAACCGCTGCCAGCGCGAGGGAGGTTACCTTTACTGCCCAGCTGGCGGACTACCGTGGCGACGGGGCCTATCTGGCCATCTATTTGACGGATTCAAAGGGCGCCTACCAGGGAACACTCTGGATTGCCGGCCAGGACAGTGAGTATTACAAGCACCTGCGCGGCTGGGCCAGAGGTAGTGGCATGGACCGTGCCGAGTATGACGGTCTGACCGGCGCCAGCATTACCAGTGGCCGAACACTGAAAATGACCCTGAATCTTGATGACTCACTGATCGATAGTGGTCACCAGGTCCGGGTGGACACGGCGGTGGAAGACATGCGGGACAACCGTGCAGATGTCGTTACCCCGCTGACCACAGAAGGGGCTGGTAAGGCGGTCAGTGGCCGGGGCTATGTGAAATCGTTCAGTTACCACTTCTAGGAAGTCTTTATGTGGCGGAAACTTCATTTGTTTCCGGGGCTGGTTGCAGCCCCCCTTCTTATCGTTCTTGCCATAACCGGGGTAATCCTGTCGGTCTCACCGGCACTTGAGCGCTGGGGTGCCGTGGTTCCGGCTGATGGCGAGATCAGTGTTGCCCAGTTTGCAGAGAGCGTGGTCCAGCAGTATCCGGGCGCTGAACAGATCAAACGCACGCCGTCAGGCGCGGTTATTGTCTATTACACCCGTGACGGTAATCCGGGAGCGGACCTGGTAAACCCGGAAACGGGCGAGAGCATGGGGCCGTATGAGCCGTCCGTTTTTTTCCGCTGGGTTAAGGACCTTCATCGCTCATTCCTTTTAGGCGATGGGGGACGCATGCTTGCCGGGGTTCTGGCTGCTCTGATGGTGCTGATGTGTATTTCGGGCGCTGTCATGCTGGCCCGCAGAGCTGGCGGATGGCTGTCTTTGCTCAGTGGTTTCAAAGGCAGCGGTGACAGCCGGGTTCATTCGGAACTCGCGCGTTTCGCGATGATCGGTTTGCTGCTGTCTGCGCTGACGGGCACTTATATGTCAGCGTTACGGTTTGGTTTGTTGCCGGAACCAGCAAATAGTGAGCCGTCTTTTCCCATGGAAGTTGCTGGTGGCGAGCCAGCCCCTGTGGGATCGCTTCAGGCATTGAAAAACACAGACTTCAACAATCTGCAGGAACTGGTGTTTCCTTTCCCCGGGGATCCTCGTGATGTGTACTCTTTAAGCACCCGGCAGGGGGCAGGCTTTATTGATCAGTCTACAGGCCAGTTCCTCGAGTATAAGCGCACATCCACCAACAATCAGATCGTTGACTGGATAATGCGCCTCCATACCGCAGAAGGTTTATGGTGGCTCGGTCTTCTGCTGGGCCTGGCTGCGCTAACCGTACCCGTGCTGTCGATTACCGGTGTTCGTGTCTGGTGGTCCCGCAGAGTTTCCGGCAGGGTCCGGGATAATATCGATGCAGCGGATGCCGATGCCGTCATCCTGGTTGGTTCAGAAAATAACGCGACTCGTGGTTTTGCCAAAGACCTGCATGAGCAGCTTTCCCGCTCAGGGCGCTATGTTCATTCCGCCGACATGAATGAGCTGGCGGAAGACTACCCGAAGGCTTCGTTGCTTTTCGTGTTGACGTCGACTTACGGCCATGGTGACGCGCCGGCTTCGGCCAACGAATTCATGGAGAAGCTCCAGCAGTTCCAGAGGACAGAGGAATTGACATTCGCGGTGCTCGGTTTCGGTGATCGCCAGTTCCCCCGATTATTCTGCCAGTTCGCAAAAGATGTTGATGAGGCCCTGGCGTCTCACGGGCTTGAGAGGCTGGAGGACGCCACTTTTATTGATCGAAAATCCGCCGATCAATTCAGCCAATGGGGACACCGTATTGCGGAAGTGGCCGGCTTGGACCTCAGACTTTCTCACAATCCAAAGCCCCCGAGTCTTTTTGAGCTGGAGCTGGTCGACAGGGCCGATTTTGGCCTGAAACTGGAGGCGCCAACCAGCATTCTTCGTTTCCGGCCTGCCGCTGGTAAGGCAGGTTTTCCGAGGATGTTCGGCAAAAAAGGAGGTCAGCTGCCTGATTTCGAAGCGGGTGATTTGGTCGGCATTCTTCCGCCTGGCGACGATAGGCCCAGGTATTATTCCCTTGCGTCTTCAAGGGAGGATGGTCTATTGGAGATCTGTGTGCGCCGGTTACCGGGAGGGCTGTGTTCCGGTTTTCTCCATGATCTTCAGGCCGGTGACCATATTCAGGGGTTCATCCAGGCCAATCCGGAGTTCCGGCCAGCGCCGGGTAGCCAGCCGGTTATTCTGATTGGTGCGGGGGCAGGTATCGGGCCACTCGCTGGTTTCATCAGGGAAAACGACGATCGGCACCCAATGTACCTTTATTGGGGTGGTCGGGATCCTGACTCGGATTTCCTGTACAAGCCGGAGCTTGGCAACTATCTCCAGGATCAGCGCCTGACCGGATTGAGTACAGCGTTTTCCAGAACCACGGAAGGCGCCTACGTTCAGGATAAAATCCGTGAAGATGCGCCGAACGTACGCCAGCTGATTGAAATGGGCGCACAGGTGCTCGTTTGCGGCGGGAGCAGCATGGCAGCGGACGTTCGAGAGGCGATCAATACCATTCTCAAGCCATTGAAAATGGATGTGGAAAAGCTGAGGCAGGACGGACGGTATTTGGAGGACGTCTACTGAGCGTCATTCCTTAACCATCCGCCGCTGAACATGATGCTTAGAGGCGCTTGCGGCCCCAGCTCTTTTCAACAAGCTGTCGCACTCTGGTGATGTCGTCTTCCGGCACTTTCACCGTATGAAGCTGCCAGTCCGTCACATCGTAATGGAAGATATAGAGGCGTGATGTGAACTCATCGATGGGCAGCGAGGATTCACCATGCTGCTCACCATAACCCTCGGTTGACACCTTGACCCCATTGCCCCAGTCCTGGCCGCTGTCGTTGTTGGGGTTGTAGAAATAGACGCGCATGACCTCTTCCTGGTCGAACGCAACCCTGAGAATGGCGATGGCGTGCCAGCCGACGAATCGGGCCTGGCTGTCAGTGACGGCAACGCCGGCCGGCTGTGGGTGCACCACCGGTGTATTGCCGTTGTACAGCGGGTTGTAGAGGGAATAGAAGGTGCGGATGTAGCCCTCAATGTCCTGAAGCTTGCCGGTGTGGGTATCCACGGCAATGGCAAAGCCACGGTGCACCCACCAGCCGTGGAACTCCGGGTTGATCCAGCGGTGCGGGTCTTCACCGCGTCCGGCAGAACGCCGACCCATTTCCAGATAGATCCGGTCCAGGTGCGGGACCAGCACCAGTGACAGGGGATCCAGATCAAGGCTCCACTGGCTGACCACGCCACCGTAGAGGTAGGCGGAGTTCAGGGACTCGCCCTCGAATTCCATGACCACCTGATTGTCTCGGGACGCCCAGCGTACAAGCTGCAGCAGATAGGCCGGATCGGTATAGGACCACATGGACAGCGCGCGGGTGGACTGGCAGGCCGGGTTGTTGCCCTGCCCCAGCCCCAGCGGCAGACCCAGGGCACTGATGATACCGCCCATCAGGAAGGTTCCCGGGTCGTGGGAGTCGCCATAGAGTCCTGAGAGCAACGCAGCGACATCCGCATGCAGTGGGGTCTTCATCTGACGCCACAGTGCCGCAGCGATGCTGCCCTGATAGAGGATCCCGCGCTCCAGCAGACAGGCCAGGCCGTAAACCGTCTGGCAGTTCTCCGGGAATACAGCGTACGTCGCCAGCTCCATCATCAGGCTGCGGTAGCACAGAAGGCAGTCCCGGCCGGTGCTGCTGAGGCCCAGGCAGCGTGCCGTCAGCTCCGCGTCGTCCCGTTCAAGGGCAAACTGCAGGAAGGTGGCGTGGTAGGGTGAGACCAGCCCCGAATCATGCATGGCCCGGGAGAAACTCCCCGCCTCGGCATCCAGCGCCATATCATCCAGCCCGGACAGCCGCTGCTCGTAGACGGAAAGACCGGGATCCTCCCGCGAATGCTGTGTTGGGCCGTAAAGCGCGCTGACCAGTTGTTCGGCCCCGCGGGCCGCTGTACCCAAACCTACTGACGGATCAAAGAGGCAGACCGCAATATGATTTACCATCTGGCGGATGTTGGTGATCTGGATCGGGCGTTGACGCAGCAGCCGCCAGACCTCGGCCACCACATGATCCAGCATGTTGTCGAAACCAATGTGGCTGGCCACGTACTGAAGGTGGTAATCCAGCATCCGCTGCACGTTGCCGGGCCGGGTTCGCGAGGTCTCGTCACTGATACCAAATAGCGACTGCAGGTTGAACGCGAGAACCTGGGTCAGGAAGTGCTCTGCCTGCTCCGCCGACAGCCGGGGATGGAAATAAGTACCGGCGGCAACAGCCAGCATCCGCAACTCGCTGAGGCATTCGAGAGCAATCAGGCGTGCATCACCCTCTTCAAAGGTTATGGGAACAAAACGGGCCTGGAGCGTATCCGGTGACTCCCAGTCCGTCCCGGCAAAGAGACCAGCCGTGTCGAGGCGCCCGGCCCGCTTGAACAGGAGACCCGGCCCCTCGGGGTAACCGAGCAATTTGCGGGCCTGATCCAGCACCCAGCCCACATGGTTGCCCTTGGCGTAGTCCGGTGTGGAGGCCAGCTTCTCCAGAGCGGAATCCAGGCTTGCCACAATACGGTTTGCCTGATCACTGATAACCGCTGTTTCCTGTGAGGCCGATCCGGGCATAGAGGGCGATACTCGCTTTTCCAATACGTTATCGGCCAGTGTCGCGCCATGAACACAGGATGCAAGCAGTTTGTTCCAAAACCCGCGCGATTCAGTGACTAAAGAGCCATGAACAGAACGATGAGGAATACAACCCCAAGGGCGGCGATGGCCAGGGGCAGCCATCTGGAAATCGTTGCGGGCGGCGGCGCGAGCTGCTGCTCCAGATAACGGGCCAGCAGGTCAACATTGCGATCATTGGCCTTGAACCAGACGTCGAAGACATCGCCGACAAAAGGAATCACTCCGCCAAGCGCATCAACAACCCCGTTGCCCAGCATTCTCAGCTGGAGCAGGCCGGGCGCCTGAACGCGACGCGCCTCCAGAATCACATAGCTGGACAAAGCCAGCCCCGCCAGATCACCAACCACGGGAACGAGCCCCAGCAAGGGCCCCACGCCGAAACGGATCGACGTGTAGGGTATGCGGAACCCTGAATCCGTCAGGCGGGCAAAGCGCCGCAACCGCTCAAGCGTTGCCCGATAATGCTCCCTGTCCGCTGAAACTGCGCCTCTCTCATTCATCCTCTGAACCCTATACCCCGAACGAGGCAATGACAATCCAGTAACACTTTCTGTAGCATGCGCTCATTCTGATACGCCATACACAACGGGACATCGATTCCCATGACCCTGCTGTCTATTGTTGCACTGCCTCTGATCGGCGCCCTGCTGGTTCCATTGCTGGCTCGGGCACGTAACCCCCTTATCCCCGCCATTGGCTCGGGTATCGTTACTCTGGCGGCGCTGTCATTACTGCTCCTGCAGGCTCCCATGGTGCTCTCGGGGGAGCTCATCACCAGCGAATGGGCCTGGATCCCTTCGATTGGCCTGTCGGTCGCCTTCCGCCTTGATGCGCTGGCCCTGTTTTTCGCCACGCTGATCACCGGCATGGGCCTGTTGATCATTCTGTACGCACACTTCTATTTTGCCGGAAAACCCGGTGCCGGCCGTTTCTATGCCCTTATGCTGGCTTTCATGGGGGCCATGCTGGGCATTGTTACCTCCGAAAACCTGCTGTTCATGCTGATTTTCTGGGAGATGACCAGCCTGGTCTCCTTTGTCCTTATCGGTTTTCATTCAGACCAGCGCCCGGCAAGACGGGGCGCGCGGATGACCCTTGTCATCACCGGGGGCGGTGGTCTGGCGCTGCTGGCGGGCATTGTCCTGATGGGCAGCATTGTCGGCAGTTTCAACCTTACCGACATCCTTGCAGCCGGTGATGAGCTCCGCGCCCACGCCCACTACCCACTGATTCTGACCCTGGTGCTACTGGGGGCCATGACCAAGTCGGCACAGTTCCCGTTCCACCTGTGGCTGCCGAACGCCATGACAGCGCCAACGCCCGTTTCGGCGTATCTCCATTCAGCCACCATGGTCAAGGCGGGCATTTTTCTGCTCGCGCGCCTCCACCCTGCTCTCGCGGACACCGATGCCTGGCTCTACAGCGTGTCCACGGTTGGCATGGCAACGCTGCTGACCGGCGCCTTCATCGCGATGTTCAAGCACGACACCAAGGAGCTTCTGGCCTATTCCACGGTCAGCCACCTGGGCCTGATCACCCTGCTCATGGGACTGGGAACGGCCACGGCACTGGTTGCCGGCCTCTTCCACCTGCTCAATCACGCGCTCTTCAAGGCGCCACTCTTCATGATGGCGGGCACAGTGGAAAAAGCCACGGGGACCCGGGATATGCGCCGCATCAACGGGCTCTGGCGCCACATGCCCCTGTTAACCGTCATGAGTGCGATCACGGCGGCGTCCATGGCGGGCCTGCCGCTGTTTAACGGCTACCTCAGCAAGAAGATGTTCTTCATTGAGAGTCTCGATGCCAATGTGGTCAGCCCCCTGAACTGGCTTACTCCCGTACTGGCGGCTATTGCGGGGCTGTTCTCGGCCGCCTACTCCTTCCGGATCTTTCACAATGTCTTTTTCAACGGACAGCCCCGGGAGTTGCCGATATGGCCCCCACGCAAACCGGCTCTGGGGATCCAGGTCCCGATTATCCTCCTGGCCGCAGGCTGCCTGCTGGTGGGCTGGCAGGCGGAGGGGATTGTCCACGGCCTGATCCGAGCCATGGCAACGGCCTCCTCAGGTGTAAGAGCGCCCGCTTACGACATGGGCCAACTCCACCACGTGGGAACCGCCTTCTACATGAGCCTTGCGGCACTGATCGGCGGCCTGATCCTCTATGCCCTGCGCGAGCGGCTCTTTGAACTCTATGACCAGCTGCCTCCCGCTGATGCACGGGAAATCTTTGAATGGCTGATGACCCGGGCCGGCAACGGCGCGGAGCGGTTTGTTCACGCCCTGGAAAATGGATCGGTCCAGCGCTATATCGCGCTGATCATCCTCACGGCGATCATCATGGCAGGGCCCGTACTCACCAAAGTCGTCTGGTACGGCCCGAAACCCATCACCCCGGCGGACCCATTAACGATTCTGGGCGCCATTCTGATGATGGCAACAGCCTTTGGTGTGGTCCTGGGGCACCGCAACCGGATCTTTGCGCTTCTGCTGCTGGGCAGCGCCGGCCTTTTCGTGACGCTGACCTTCGCACGCTTCTCCGCCCCGGACCTGGCCCTGACCCAGCTGTCAGTGGAGGTGATCGCGGTCATCATCATGATGCTGGCGCTGTCATTCCTGCCCCAGACCACACCCGTTGAATCCTCCTGGCTCCGGCGCTCGCGCGATTCAATCATTGCGGTGCTTGGCGGGCTGGGTACGGGACTGGTCTCCTTTGCCATCATGACCCGTCCTCAGGACAGTATTTCCGACTTCTTCCTGGAACAGAGCGTCCCCGGTGGTGGTGGCAGCAACGTGGTCAACGTCATCCTGGTGGATTTCCGGGGTTTTGATACCCTCGGTGAAATCACGGTTCTGGGCATTGCCGCGATGGCCGTGTTCGCCCTGACCCGCAACCTGCAGCTCAAGCACCGCATACCCAATGAGCGTGACCAGTACTGGGCCTCCAATCCCCACCCTCTGATTCTGCGCACCATGGCCAGGCCCATTTTGCCGATTGCCCTGATGGTCTCGGCCTACATCTTCCTGCGGGGCCACAACATGCCGGGCGGTGGCTTCATTGCCGGCCTGATCACCGTGGTGGCACTTTCCCTGCAGTACATGGCGGGCAGCCTGGCCTGGGCCCATGAGCGTATGCTGACCTCATTCCGGCCCCTGATCGGCGGCGGCATTCTCCTCGCCTGCGTGACCGGCCTGGGCAGCCTCGTCATGGGCCGGGAATTCCTCACATCCTGGTTCGGTCATTACGAACTGCCAGTGCTCGGTCACATTGAACTGGCAACGGCACTGCTGTTCGACCTTGGCGTGTTCACCACCGTGGTTGGTTCAACCATGCTGATACTGGCCAACCTGGGCAAACTCATGACCGTGAGCGGTCCCGGTAAGGAGATTGGTTGATGGAAGCACTCTACGCGGCAACCGTCGGTGTGCTTACAGCCTGCGGCATCTACCTGGTGCTGCGGGGGCGAACCTTTCCCGTCATCATGGGGCTGACCCTGCTCTCCCACGCGGTCAACCTGTTTCTGTTCGCAACCGGTCGATTGGCCCTGAGGGCTCCGGCGGTCATTGGTCAGTCCGAAACCTACACGGACCCACTGCCACAGGCCCTGGTACTCACCGCCATCGTGATCGGCTTTGCCATGACGGCCTTTGTCGTTGTACTGGCACTGAAGGCCGCCGTGGAACTGCGCAATGACCACGTTGACGGCGTGGACCCGGACGAGGACTGGCGCCCATGACCCATTTACCGGTTCTGCCCATACTCATCCCACTCATTGCCGGCGCCCTGCTGGTGCTGCTCTACGATCTGCCCCTCTGGCTCCAGCGGGTGGTCAGCATCGCCAGCACTCTGAGCCTTCTGGGGTTGGCACTTGCGCTGGGTTCCATGATTGGTGAAGCGGGACACCTCGTGTATGCCCTTGGCAGCTGGGCACCCCCCTTCGGCATTGTGCTCGTCCCCGATCGGCTGAGCGTTCTGATGCTGACACTGACCGCAGTGCTCGCGCTCTTTGCGGTCATCTACGCCAGCCGTAATGATGATGAGGCCGGTGCCCATTTCCACGCGCTCTTCCAGTTCCAGCTCATGGGGCTGAACGGCGCCTTCCTCACGGGTGACCTGTTCAACCTCTTTGTGTTTTTCGAAGTACTGCTCATTGCGTCCTATGCGTTGCTTCTGCACGGGGGTGGTCCCGCCCGCAGTCGTGCGGGACTGCACTACGTGATCCTGAACCTGATTGGTTCGGCACTTTTCATCATTGCCGTGGGTATCCTCTATGGCGTCACCGGCACACTGAACATGGCGGACCTTGCGGTGCGCATCAGTGAGGCCCCACCAGCCGACCTCCCGCTGATCCAGGCCGCATCGCTGATCTTCCTGGTGGTTTTCGGGGTCAAGGCCGCACTCCTGCCATTGCTGTTCTGGCTGCCACGCGCCTATACCGTGGCGGCCGCACCGGTCGCCGCCCTTTTTGCCATCATGACCAAGGTGGGTGTCTACGCCATGCTGCGGGTCTTTCCGCTGGTCTTTGCCCTGGATACGGCCCTGGTGAACACTCTGGCCTGGCAGTGGCTCTGGCCCCTAGCCCTGGCAACGCTGGCACTGGGAGGTATTGGCGTGCTGGGTGCCACCAGCCTGCGCAACATGACGGCCTATATGGTGATAGTGTCCGCAGGCACGCTGATGGCCACCCTGGCGCTGGGATCCACTCAGGCCATCGCGGCCGGGCTGTTCTACCTGGTGCACAGCACCCTGATGACGGCCGCCTTCTTCCTCTTCGCGGACCTGATCGCACGCCAGCGCGGCGAGGCCGGCGACCACATGGTGGTCGCATCGGCCATGAAGGACAGGCGCACCCTGGGCATCCTGTTCTTTTTCGGAGCCGCCGCTTTCGCGGGGCTCCCACCGTTCAGCGGGTTTGTCAGCAAAATCTGGATCCTTGAATCCAGCTGGGCCGAGGGAGCCTCCGGCAGCCTATGGCCCATACTCCTGGGCGCAGGCCTGCTGATGCTCATTGCCCTGAGCCGCGCCGGCAGCAAGTTCTTCTGGCGTCAATCGGGGGAACGCCCCCACGAATTAAGGGCCGACCGGGTCCGCTTTGGCGTGGTCTGTGTCATGCTTCTGACCAGTGTGGCATTGTCCATACAGGCCCAACCGTTGATGGATTACCTGACCGCAACCGCGGCAAGCCTCCAGGCCCCGGGCCAGTATGTGGAGACGGTGATGAATACCACGCGCTCGCTGAAGGAGGCACACTGAGATGAAACTGTTTCCCCAGCAGCAGTACTGGTGGCCAAGACCCCGCTTCTCCATCTTCCTGCTCGTGCTCTGGCTTCTCCTGGTGAACAGCATCAGCCCCGGCCAGATCCTGATCGGGGCGGTACTCGGCTGGCTGATTCCCTTCTCGACCCAGCAGTTCTGGCCTGAAAGGCCTCACCTTCACAACGCCGGTCGACTCCTCCTGTATCTGCTGCGACTGTTGAAGGACATTCTTGAATCCAACCTTACTGTTGCCCTGCTGATCCTGCGCCACCCGGACAACCTGCAGCCTGCATTCATCCGCTTTCCGCTCACCGTGACGGACGAATTCGCCATAACCGTGCTCGCCAGCAGCATTTCGCTCACGCCGGGCACCGTTTCCGCGGGCCTGAGCCCCGACCGGAGCATGCTGCTGGTTCACGTGCTCCATGTGACCGACGAAGAAGCGCTTATCCGGCATATCCACGAACGCTACGAGCAGCCGCTGAAGGAGATTCTGGAATGACCGAAGCCATCCTACCCATCGCGCTGGCCTTGTTCAGTGTCAGCCTGCTGCTCAACCTCTATCGGGTACTGCGCGGCCCGGACATCATTGACCGCATACTGGGGCTGGACACACTCAACGTGAATGCCATTGCGGTGATTGTACTCGGTGGCATCTACATGAACTCATCGCTGATCTTCGAGGCCGCGCTGCTGATTGCGCTAATGGGGTTTGTGGGCACGGTCGCGATGACCAAGTACCTGGTCCGTGGCGACGTGATCGAATAAGGAGGAACCATGGAAATGCCGCTCTGGCTTGATGCCATCGTCGCAGCGCTTATCCTTGCCGGCGCCCTCGTTGCCACTATCGGCTCGGTCGGCCTGGCGCGCATGCCGGACTTCTACATGCGCCTGCACGGTCCGACCAAGGCCAGCACACTGGGTGTTGGCGCTACACTGCTGGGTTCCATGCTGTGGTTCAGTGTGGCCCAGGGAAGCGTCAGTGTGCAGGAAATCCTGATCACGGTCTTCCTGTTCGCAACGGCCCCGGTGAGTGCCCACATGATGGGCCGCGCCGCCCTCCACCGGCGGGTTCGCTGCCAGGAAAAGACCAACGGCCAGCCCTGGGACGAAATGGACAGGCTCTCAGGCCGTGCCACTCAGTCCTCATCCTCGGGTGAAAGCCAGCGGTAAAGGGTCCGCCTGTTAACGCCCAGAATCTGGGCGGCCTGGCGTTTATTTCCGTTCACTTGCGCGAGCACATGCTCCACGTAACGCTGTTGCAGTGTTTCCAGCGTTGGGAGCGCTTCACCCGCACTCAGAAGGCCCACCTCTTCATGCGGCACGGCGGCCGAAGCCACCGAGGCACCACTGGCCTGCTGAACACGCGGGGGAAGGTGCTCAATCAGTATCCGGTCCCCGTTGCAGAAGGTTACGGCGCGCTCGACGGTATTGGCCAGCTCCCGAATATTGCCCGGATACTCGTAATGCCTGAGGCACTCCAGTGCTGCATCGTCAAAGCGTAATCCCTGTTTCCCGTTACGGGCCGCCGACTGTTCCATAAAGTACATGGCCAGGCGCTCGATATCGTCCGAACGCTCACGCAGCGGCGGCACCTGGATGGCGAGGGTTTCGAGTCGATAATAGAGATCCTCCCGAAACTCCCCATGGGCAACCCGGTCCTGCAGATCCTGATGGGTTGAAGCAATGATCCGCACATCCACACTCTGTTCCCGGTCCGAGCCCACCGCCTTGATGGTCCCCTCCTGCAGGGCACGCAATAGCTTTGCCTGCAGCTGCAGGGGCATCTCGGCGATTTCATCCAGAAGCAGAGTGCCGCCATCGGCCTGGACGAAAAGGCCCGGTCGGGCGCGATCCGCTCCGGTAAAGGCCCCCTTGGCGTGACCAAAGAACTCACTCTCCATCAGGTCAGCGGGAATGCCGGCGCAGTTCACGGCCACAAAGGAACGCGCCGCGCGCGGGCTCTCATTATGAATCGCCCTCGCCACCAGTTCCTTCCCCACGCCACTCTCACCCAGCACCAACACAGGCATGCTGCCCTGGGCAACCTGCCGGATCTCGCCGAAGAGCCCATGCATCACAGCACTGCCACCGATCAGGCCGTGAAAGCTGCCCTGGCCCTGGGCGGCCCGGTAGACAGAGACTTCACGCTTCAGTTCCCGCTGCTCAAGCAACCGCCGCACCATCAGCAGCAGGTGATCCATGGACAGCGGCTTGGTCAGGAATTCGTCCGCGCCGGCCTTGAGTGCTTCAACCGCCTGATCAACGGTGCCGAAGGCCGTTACCAGCAGAAACAGCGGTGGGTCGGGCTGGTTGCGGGTAAAGCGCAGCAGCGCCATGCCGTCTTCGTCCGGCAGGCGCAGGTCGGACAGTACAAGCTCTGGCTCCCATTCCTGGAACAGCGCAATGCCGCCGGCACAGTCATTGGCGACCCGGACATCGTAGCCTTCCTGTTCGAGCTCTTCCTGAAGCAGTTCCGCCAGACTGCGGTCATCTTCCACCACCAGGATGCGCACACTCATCGTTCAGACCCTCCACGGACAGTACTGCCTGCTTCTGCCCGCTGATCGGCGCTGGAGCGGGGCCACTGAAGCACCACGGCACAACCTCCCCAGCGACTGGTGCCAATGATGATGCCGCCTCCGTGCTCCTGCATCACACTGCGCACCACCGCCAGACCCAGACCAGTCCCCTCGCCGGCCGGCTTGGTGGTGTAGAAAGGCTCAAAGACCGATTCACGGTCCACTGTTGAAATCCCCGGACCGTCATCCTCCACCGTCAGGGCCGTTGCCTGGGGGCCGGCCCTTACTGACAGCAAAACCTTACCGGAGGCCGCCTGGATCGCATTGCGGAGCAGGTTGGTGACCGCGAGCTCCAGGCGCGTACGATCCCCCTGGATTTCCGCGTCCGGAGCCTGATTGTCGACTTCCAGTGAAATCCCCTGCTCCGCCGCATCGCTCTGATGGGAATCCAGCACCCCGTTGACCAGTTCCGTCATCGTCAGACTGTCTTCCTCGACCCGGGGCGAATGCCGGAAACAATCAAGGAGTTGACGGATAATACGGGTCATGCGCTGGACCTGATCGCGTATCTCACCCAGGTTACGCGTTGTGCGCTCATCGCCGCCGCGACGTTCCAGTATCCGGGCGCGACCATCAATCACACTCAGAGGTGCCCCGAGCTCATGGGCCACACCGCCCGCCACCCGGCCGATCATGGCCATTTTCTCCTGGTGCTGGAGGCGCTGATTCAGGCGGGCCTCGCGGGCCTTCTGGGCATGCATCGCCTGCTCCGTCTGTTCGATGCTGGCGAGCATGTCGTTAAGCGCCATGGCAATCTGCTGGACCTCCCTGGGCCCCTTGAGCGGCGCCCTGACCCGGCGATCACCACTGCGAACCCGGTCCATGGTTGCCTGCAGGTGCTCGACGTGACGACCCACACCACCGTAATGGCCCGCAATGGCCACGAACAGTATGGCGCCGCCCATGATGCTCCAGATCCACCAGGCATCGGCGCGCAGATCGCTCAACCGCTGATCGAAGTCACTGCGCCGGCGGGTGATCTGAAGAAGCCCGATAATGCGGCCGTCCTGGCTGAAAAGCGGCGTGAAGTGGGAAAAAACATCTTCCCCCTCGATCCTGCGGTAGGTGCCCAGCTCATCGCCCCTGGCAACGGCGTCCGCGGCACTTCGGCTTTCGGTGATATTGGTGTCGACCACCCCCACCTGGGAAATGCGATCACCGCGTTTATCATAGACGGAAGCGCCGTAAACCCGCCCGGAGCTGAAGAGGGAGGTCGTGATGTCATTAACCTGCACATAATCGCCCGTCTGCAGGGCTCGGGAGAGGGGGTACTTGGTGGCCTGGGCCATCAGCGCCAGATCCTCCTTCAACTGGGCTTCATCCTGACGCTGCACCACACTCAACCCCCAATAAACGCCAATACCGCTGATCACGAGCAGGGGCAGCACAATCGTCATGATCAGCGTCAGATGAAGGTTTGCAAGCCTTGGCGTTCGCATAATGGCCATCAACGACGACACCGTTTCAAGGAGTAGGGTGGCACAATGTCACACAAACGGACCCCATGTGTCATTATGCCACATCCCGCTTATGGCTCTCTGCCACTTCACACTGCCACATTCTGGTTAACAATCAGCAACTTTCAGCGCCATCTCCGTTAATGGCACGTCCCCTGCTTGGAATGGAGTGACGTCCAAAGACGCCAATCAAAAGGAGACGAAAATGACATTTCGAATAACAGGCCTGGCACTCATCATGGCGCTGGCTCTCGGCAGCTCCCAAGCGCTCGCGCAGGACTATGGCGACAACCAGAGCCAGGACGAGGGCATGGCCCAATCCCAGCAGCAAGCGGCGGACTTCTCTGATGAGGAACTCCAGCAGTTCGTGGATCTGCAGAGCGAAATCGGCGACATCCGGGAAGAGTACGTCAGCAAGATCGAGAATGCGGACTCCGAGGACAAGGCTCGTGAATTGCAGCAGGAAGCGCAGTCCGCAATGGTGAGCGCCATTGAAGAAGCCGGCATGTCGGTTCAGGACTACAACGCAATTGCGGTTGCCTACAACTCGAATCCCGACGTGCAGAAACGCGTGGATGGGATGGCCGACGAATAACCCTCTCTGACACTCGTTCGGATTAAAAACGCCTCCCCAGTGGAGGCGTTTTTATTAAATAGCCGTTATCTCCTGAGAAACCACTATCTCCTTTCGTGTGGCAACAGGGCACACTCGCCACGGGATTACACTGCTTCAGTTCTCGCACCTTCGGATTCCCCACCCTGAAAAAAATCCATATCTTATTGTTTTTAAATGCTTAAAAAATTTACTGGCACAGCATTTGAAAGGTCTCCAGTGGCAGTCGATGAACCTCAAAACGAACTGGAGGATAAAACGATGCAACTCAAGACAATCGCAGTAGCAATCACATTCGCCCTCGGTACCGCCGCTATGCCGGCTGTAGCACAGGACTACGGCAATGAAGGTGGCGCAGAAGGCCAGGGGCAGGGCCAGTCCCAACAGGGTCAGGGCCAAGGCCAGGGTCAGGGCATGGGTTCTCCCGAGCAGCAGACCGCTGATGACTTCTCTGACGAAGAGCTGAAAAATTTCGTGACGCTCCAGGATAAGATTGGCGATGTTCGCGAAGAATACGTCTCCCAGATTGAATCCGCAGAGGATGAGGAGAAAGCCCGCAAGCTCCAACAGGAAGCTCAGAGCGAGATGGTTAAGGTCATTGAAGAGGAAGGCATGAGCGTCGAGGAATACAACGCCATTGCTGTGGCCTATAACTCCAACCCTGACATCCAGAAGCGGGTTGACGAGATGTCCGACAGCTGAGTCTGCCGGACAACGCCCGCCGCAAACAGGCCCCGCCCCTCGGCGGGGCTCCCTCCCCGACACTCATTCAGAAATTGTAGAGCAGGGTTACCGCGGTGATGGTATCCGTGTTCTTTGTATCCGACGGTGGGTTGGAATCATGTTCGACCGTGTAGGAAAACCGCATGGCGACCGTACTGTTGATGTTGGCCTGAAGCGAGGTTACCGAGCGCGATACAGAATCCCCCTCATCAACGCCGACCTCAGTTTCAAGCTCCTCCTGGAACTTGGCCGTCTCCGAAAGCTCATACAGGAAGTCCGCCGCCAGTCGTGCAATGGGTTCCTCCCGCTGTGATCCCTGTTCCGGATCAGGTTGTTCAAACTTGCTGTACCGGTAACCACCGCCCAGCGAGGTATCGAGATGACTTCCCCCGTCCTCCCAGATTCGGCGCCCATAACCGGCTGTAGTGCTCGCCTGGAACTGGTAGCCGCTGAAATCGTCATTGTCGTACCCGGCGCGGATAAAGACAAAGTCATTGGGAGTGAACTTGTAATCCAGCTGCGTACTCGCTGTATAGCGCTCTGCCGAGCGTTCATCGTTCTGCTCGGTATAGCGGGACTCGAGCAGCACATTCTGGCGCCAGTCCATCCAGTCACGGGTCACATCCGCCGCCCCGGATATTGACGTTTCATCCGTGTTGCCGGATGTCGTGACCAGCCCCGCCTCAACATCACCGGACCAACCTTCCTGGGCAACGGCCGGCAGACTCGCTCCCATCACAAGCAAAGCCCCCAACAGGACCCTATTTCTTTTAACCACTATTTCCTCCTCAGGACATTCGTTATAGGGTATTGAAGAAAGGCAGGCTATCAGAACAGCCCCCATACCACAGCCTTAAAGGAGGAGTATTACATGACGCAGCACATTGTCATTACCGGCGCCAACCGTGGCATCGGACTCGAACTTGCCCGCCAGTGGCACCAGCGCGGGGATACCGTCACCGCCATCTGCCGGGCCGCCTCCGACGATCTCAAGGCGCTTGGGGTGAACATCATTGAGGGCGTGGATGTCACGGATGACATCAGCATCAGCAAGGCAAGACGCAACCTGGAAGGCCAGCAGATCGACCTGCTCTACAACAACGCGGGCCTGCTCACCGACGAGAATCTCTCGGACATGAACTGGGACCGAATACAGACACAGTTCGAAGTGAATACACTGGGGCCCTTGAAGGTGACCACCGCGTTCCTGGATCTCATTCCTGACGGCGGCAAGATCATCGTAATGACCTCGCGGATGGGGTCCATTAGCGATAATGATTCCGGAGGACGTTACGGCTACCGGCTGACCAAGGCCGCCCTTAATGCCGCTGCCAAATCCCTGGCCGTGGACCTGAAGCCGCGCAACATTCCGGTCGGGATCTTCCACCCCGGCTACGTGCAGACCGACATGACGGGACACACCGGCCATATCACGCCAGCGGAGGCCGCAGAACGACTGATTCAGCGCGCTGACGAACTCGATATGGACAAATCAGGGACCTTCCGCCACTCGGATGGTTCCGAACTACCCTGGTAGGGGTCTCAGGTATCAGTACGGGAAACGCGCCGCCGGGGCCGCCGGTGGCGCACCTGGACGCCACTTCCCTCTTCCTGCTCGGCCCTGCCGGACGCTTTTGCCACGCTCGAATCGCCTTCGCCCTCATCAGGCCAGGCATTCTCAAACGCCTGATAGCCTTCCCGGATCAGCCGCACCAGCTGCAGTGACTGCATGCCATCGGGAACATGGGTGGGCGTTCCGGAAAAGTGCTTGGTCCGGGGTTTGCCTTCAAAGCTCAGTTGAAGGCCGCTGCTGTGAGTCGCGGTCTGCGAGGCCACGTCAATCTGCCAGTCATCCATCAGGAGGGTCTCTTGCCGGAATTTCTGCCTGCTCAGGTTCGCAGAATATCGATCCGCATGACGCGAATCAACAGAGTTGAGCTGTCTGGCAGGAAACTTTAACGACCTTTGAAGACTGCATCACGGCGCTCAAGGAAGGACTGGATGCCCTCCTGGACGTCCTCGCTCTCCATGACCGGCGCCAGATCCGCAAACAGCCGCTGCTTGGCGGCTTCATGACCCTGAAGGCGCGCCAGCCGGGATGATTTCAGGCTGCCCTGCACCCCCAGCGGCGCCGCCTTGACCACCTTCTCCGCCAGCTCAAGGGCGCGATCAAACTGCTGGCCCGGCTCCACCAGTTCCTGGACCAACCCCCAGTCATAGGCCTGCTGTGCCGTCCATTCATCCCCCGTCAGCAGGTAACGCTGGGCGTTGGCCCAACCGATCTCCTCCTGGAGGCGAAGCGTGGCGCCACCGCAGGCATAGATGCCCCGCTTGACCTCAAGCTGGGCATACCGGGTGTTACTGGCCGCGACCCGGATATCGGCATTCAGCATCATTTCCACACCACAGGTGAAGCAGATGCCCTGGGTCGCATACACAATGGGCTTGTCCATGGGCGGGCCATTGACGAAGAAGGGGTCCATCTCGCCCTCGTTAAGCGGAAACCCTTCGCCAGAGGCGAACACACCAGCCCAGTCATCAAGCTGCAGACCGGAGGTGAAATGATCCCCTTCGGCATAGACCAGGCCCACACGCAGTTCCGGGTCCCGATTAAGCCGCCCGTAGGCTTCGGCAATCAGGTGGTACATTTCCCGGTTCATGGCGTTCATCTTCTCGGGCCGATTCAGCCCGATCAGCAGCACATGCTCACGCGCCTCAACATTTACAATCGACATATTCCCCTCCCATCGGAAGTACTAATGAGCAACGAGGTAAGCGGACAGGTCTTTCCAGAACACGCTGTAAATACGTCCATGTACGCTCGCCTCCGCCCATCGCGCTGCGCAATCCTGCTCCGCGCGCTGGTCCTGGGTTGCCTTCCCTGGCAACCCGTTAGGCCTGTCGGCCTAACCCATAGCTCCGGACGGTTCTGGAAAGACCTGCCCGCTTACCTGGTTACTCATTAATACCAGATTCCTCACTCTTCAGAACCACTCATCCCGCATATTGAAGCAGGTGTCGTCCATGTTGCGCAGAATCACCAGGTCCTGGGCCACGGTCGGCAGTTCCCAGTGGAAAAAATACTGCGCCGCCTGCAGCTTGCCCCGGTAGAAAGCCGCATCATCCCCTTCCGGATCACGGGCAAGTCCAGCCGTAGCTGCATTGGCCTGGCGCAGCCACATCCAGGCAACGGTGATGTGCCCGAAAAGGCGCAGGTAGACGGAGGCGTTCGCCAGCGCCTTCTCCGGGGATTCCTGCCCCAGCGCCTTGCCCAGCACCTGAGTCACCTGCCCGGCCTGTTGCAGCGTCTCGCTCAGTGAATAGGCCCACTGCTGGCACTGCTCGCCTTCGGCCGCTTCCAGGTCACGCTGTATGGCGCCAAACAACAATTGGATGGCTTCACCGCTGCCCTGCCAGACCTTGCGTCCAAGCAGATCCATGGCCTGAATACCATTCGTGCCCTCATGGATGGGGTTCAGCCGGTTGTCCCGCCAGCACTGCTCAACCGGGTATTCCCGGGTGTAACCGGCACCACCATAGACCTGGATAGCCAGATCGTTGGCCTTGGGTCCGTACTCGGAGGGCCAGGCCTTGATCACCGGCGTCAGCAGATCCAGCATCTGGCGCGCCTCATGGCGCTTCTGCTCATCCGGCGCCGTATGGCTGTCGTCCATCAGGCGTGCCCCGTACATGCAGAGGGCAAAAGCGCCCTCCATCCAGGACTTCTGGGCCAGCAGCATGCGCCGCACGTCCGCGTGCTCGATGATGGGAATGGGTTCGCTGGACGGGTCCTTGTTGGAGGGGTGGCGCCCCTGGCGGCGGTCCCGGGCGTATTCGAGGCTGTGCAGGTAGCCTCGGTAGCCGATAGCGGTGGCACCAAAGCCAACGCCCAGGCGCGCCTCGTTCATCATCTGGAACATGTACTTCAGCCCCTGGTGCGGTTCGCCCACCAGGTAACCGTGGCATTCGTTGTCGGAGCCGAAGCTGAGCGCAGTTGAGGTAGTACCCCGATAGCCGAGCTTGTGGATCAGTCCGGCCAGCTCCACCCCGTTACGCTCGGCGGGATTGCCCTCGGCATCCAGCCGGTACTTGGGCACGATGAACATGGAAATGCCCTTCACTCCTGCCGGAGCACCACGGATCCGCGCCAGCACCAGGTTCACGATGTTGTCGCTGAGCTCATGCTCACCACCGGAGATGTAGATCTTGGCACCCTTGATCAGATAGTGGCCCTCGTCCGTGGGCGCCGCCGTGGTCCGCAGATCGGCCAGGGAGGAGCCGGCCTGGGGTTCGGTCAGTGCCATGGTGCCGGTGAAGCGACCACTCAGCATTGGCTCCAGGTATTGTTGCTGCTGCTCGGGGGAGCCGAAGGTACGGATGACGTTGGCCGCCGCCGTGGTCAGGAAGGGGTAACCCGCGGTGCTCGGGTTGGCGGCCATGAAGAAGCCGTTGCAGGCAGTCATCACGGTCTCGGGCAGCTGCATGCCGCCCAGTTCGTAATCATAACGCCCGGCGATAAAGCCCGCCTCGGCATAGGCATCAATGGCAGTCTTCACCTCGGAGCGCATGGTGACCTTACCGTCCTCAATGCGGGGCTCTTCCTTGTCTGCAACACTGTTGTGGGGCGCGAACCGCTCGCGAGCAATCTTATCCGCCGTGTCGATCACGGCACTGAACGTCTCACGGCTGTGCTCGACAAAGCGCTCCCGCTCGCAGAGTGATTCGGTATCCAGCGCCTCGTAGAGCTGGAAATCCAGATCCCGGCGGTTGAGCAGCGTGTCTGACATGAACCTTACCCCATCACTGTTTGGAAACTTACGGATGACGATGCCACATGGCGTTCTGGCCGCCTACTGTCACAACTGACATAATATTGGCCATTTAGGCCACTAAGCCAAACCATGCAGCATGATGACACTGCCCCTTCAGGCCTGAAGCAGGTTGCCATTATCGGCTTCGACCAGGCCCTCGCCACGGCGATCACCGGGATAATGGATCTGTTCCGCATGGCCGGTGTCACCTGGGCCCGCATCCACGAACAACAACCCAAACCCCACTTCGAAGTGATGCTGGCCACGCCCGGCGGGCGACCGTGCCGCTGCGTCAACGGCCTGACCCTGCAGGCTCATTGTAGCTGGGAAAATCTCGGATCGCCGGATGTGGTCATGCTCCCCACCATAGGCGGCGAGATTGACCGGACCCTGGCCGAGAACCAGGAATTGCGATTCCTGTTACAACACTGGCACCACGCGGGCGTGGATATAGCCAGCAACTGTACAGGCGCCTTCCTTCTGGCCGATGCCGGCCTTCTCGACCACCGGGACGCCACAACACACTGGGGCTACTGCGACCTGTTCCGGCAGCGCTATCCGCGGGTGAACCTGCGCCCACACCAGCTGATCACCGCCAATGACACCATCTTCTGCGCCGGCGGCGGGATGGCCTGGTTCGACCTGGGACTCTTCCTGGTGGAACGCTATTGCGGTGTCGAGGTAGCCCGAACCCTCGCCAAGGCCTTTGTCCTGGATATGGGGCGACAGAACCAGGCCGCCTACGCCAGCGTCCATGCCCGCCGTTATCATCAGGACCAGACCATCCTCGCCGTACAGCAATGGCTGGACCAGAACCTGGCCACCCCGATCCGTCTGGACGAACTTGCCGAACGATTCAATCTGAGCCCGCGCACCTTCAAGCGCCGCTTCCGCGCAGCCACCGGTGAGACGCCCCTGAATTACCTCCAGTCACTGCGCGTGGAATACGCCAAGAAGCTTCTCGAAACCCCTCAACTGCGGCTGGCGCAGGTTACCGAGCAGGTTGGGTACGATGACGTAAGCTCCTTCTCACGCCTGTTTCGATCCAGAACAGGCATGACACCAGGCACCTACCGCTCGCGCTTTGTCCCTTCAGGTCCCGGCGCCGATACCCCCTGATCCAGCGCCCTGGCTTCACGCTCTACCAGAAAAACTCCATTGCGTACCATTGACATCCGTTAACGTGAATAATACTTTGCCGCGTACAATAATGATTCTCATTCGATCTACCACTCACATCAGCAAAGGAAGTACGCAATGACAACGGGATTCCCACTGCCTCCTGCAGCACGGAAAAATACACTCTCGGTCGCCATCGCAGTGTCAATTCTTGGCAGTGCCACCGTTATGGCTCAGGAAGCCGGAACTGGCACCGCACAGAACGACTTCACGCTCGACCAGCTGACCATTACCGGTGGTCCGGAACGCATCAGCAATGTGCCGGGATCCGCCCACGTTATCGACGAAGACGGACTGGATCAGCACAACTACAACGACCCAAACCGTGTACTCAGACAGATCCCGGGCGTGAACATCCGTGAGGAAGACGGGTTTGGGCTTTTCCCCAACATCGGCATGCGGGGTACTTCAACCGGGCGCAGCGGCAAGATCACACTCATGGAAGACGGTGTACTGGCCGCCCCGGCACCCTATGCAGCGCCGTCAGCCTACTATTTCCCGCCCATCGGCCGGATGCACAATGTGGAAGTCCGCAAGGGCTCCAGCTCCATCAAGTACGGGCCCTACACCAATGGCGGTGCGCTGAACATGATCTCGACACCGATCCCGTCCGACGAGTTCAGCGGCCGGATCCAGTCCATGCTCGGATCCAACGGCGGCGAGCGCCACCACGCCCATATGGGCGGATCCTCCGGGCAGTGGGGCTGGATGATCGAGGGCTACACCGACGGCTCCGACGGTTTCCGTGACCTGGATACCCCGCGTGATGTGCAGGGCCTTTCCACTGAAAACCGCAGCGAGCCGGACACTGGCTTTGAACGCCGCGAGTTCCTGGGCAAACTGCGCTGGCACTCCGCCCCGGAAGCCGACCTCTACCAGCAGGTGGATCTCAAGGTAGGCATGGGCGAGCGCGATGCCAATGAAAGCTACATGGGCCAGACCCTTGAGGACTTCCGCGAAGATCCCTATCGCCGCTATGCGGGCTCGGCCCAGGATCGGTTCCACAGTGAGCGTGAGCAATACAGCCTGACCCACTACATCGAGCTCTCCGAAGATCTGGACCTGACCACGACGCTCTACCGGAACAACTTTGAGCGCAACTGGTACAAGCTCGGCAACGTTGATGGCACCAGCCACTCCGAAATCATCACAAACCCCGACGACAACCCAGATCTTTTGAGCTGGATCAAGGGCAACCCGGCCACCGCCGATTCATACCAGGGGTCAGAAAGCCCCGGCCTGCTCGCTAACGTGGATGCCGGTAACCGTAAGTATTATGCACAGGGTATTCAAACAGAGCTGGGATACCGGTTCAGCACCGGTGACATCCGGCACGACCTCGATGTCGGCCTGCGGGTTCACGAGGACGAAATCGACCGGCATGAGTGGGATGACAAGTACGGCATGAGCGAACAGGGCTCCATGGTCTTTCACGAGACCAGTGGCGGCCCACGCACCGGTTCGAACCGTAAGACCGAGGCGGATGCCATTGCCGGCTACATCCTCGACACCATGACCTTCGGGAACTGGCAGGTCATGCCGGGCGTCCGTTACGAATCCATCGACCTGGACCGCACCGAGTACGGTGACGTGGCCCGCACGAACGTAACCGGCGGCCGTGAGAACAGCTATGACGTGGTAACGCCCGGTATCGGGGCAACTTACCAGGTCAGTGACGCACTGACACTGCTAGGTGGCGTTCACCGTGGCTTCTCACCATCCGGTTCCGACCCCGATGCCGAAGAAGAGACCAGTATCAACTATGAACTGGGAGGCCGTTACAACGAGGGTGCATTCTCTTCAGAGCTGATCGCCTTCTACAACGACTACGACAACCTGCTGGCAACCTGCACCAACGCCAGTGGCTGCAGCCAGGATCAGGTCGACGATGGCCAGACCTTCAACGGCGGCGAAGTCGAGATCCGCGGCCTTGAAGCAACAGCTCTCTATGACCTGGGTGCAGCCCAGCAACTGGGCGTCAGTCTGCCGCTCAGCGCGGTCTACACCTATACAGAGTCCGAGTTCAGCAGTGACAACATTGACCGGCAATTCGACTCCTGGGGCAACGCGCAGAATGGTGACGAACTGCCGGACATTCCGGAGCACCAGCTGACCCTGGGTGCCGGCATTGAAACCGGTCCCTGGTCCGGTGATGTCACAGGCAACTACGTCAGTGACGCCCGTTCACAGGCCGGCAGTGGCTCCATCCCCGCGGACGAGGAAATCGAGTCCCGCTTCGTAGTGGATGTCTCGGGTCGCTATGCTTTCACTGACCAGGTCAGCGGTATCGTCAGCGTGGAAAACGCCACGGACGATGAGTACATCGTCTCCTGGAGCCCCGCCGGCGCCCGCCCCGGCAAGCCGCGCACCTACTGGGCCGGTATCGAAGTGGATTTCTGAACTGACCCCTTCAGGGTCATGGCATGACAGGGACGTCACATCCTCAGGGGGCCTTCAGGCCCCCTTTTTAGTGACGCTTCCCTATAGCGCTGCGGCCACCTCGGTTCCCTGTCGAAACGCCCGCTTGGCATCCAGCTCCGTGGCAACCTCCGCGCCACCAATCAGGTGCGTAACCATTCCCCGCTCTGTCAGTTCATCCGCCAGATCCCGGAAGGACAACTGACCGGTGCAGATCACGACGTTATCCACTTCCAACACCCGATCCTCGCTGCCTTGCTCGGTCTGGACCTGAATGTGCAGTCCTTCATCATCAATCTTTTTATAGGTGACCCCGGGAATCATCTCGACGTTCCGGTTGCGCAATGCAACACGGTGGACCCAGCCCGTGGTCTTGCCCAGCCCTTTACCCGGTTTGGACGTCTTGCGCTGGAGCAGGTAGACCTGTCGCGGCGACGGTTCCGGGTGTGGCTCGGTCAGCGCCCCCGGGGATTCCCAGGTCGGATCCACGCCCCACTCTTTCTGCCAGTCAGCAACCGGCATCTGCTCGCCCTCTGGATGACGTTTGAAGTCATGGGTGAGGAACTCGCCCACGTCAAAGCCAATGCCGCCCGCGCCCAGAATCGCCACGGACTTGCCAACCGGCTTGTTATGGCGAAGCACGTCCAGGTAGCCCAGAACCTTCGGATGATCAATGCCATCAATCTCTGGGGTGCGCGGTTTTACCCCTGTGGCCAGCACGACTTCATCAAACGCTTCTTCTTCCAGTGTGTCCGCGTCGGCCCGGGTGTTGAGCCTCAGGTCGATATCCAGCAGTTCAATCTGGCGGTTGTAGTAGCGCAGGGTTTCCGCGAACTCTTCCTTGCCGGGAATGCGCTTGGCGTAGTTGAACTGGCCACCGATGACCGGATCCGCCTCGAAAAGCGTCACCTGGTGACCGCGACGCGCGGCGGTCGTGGCCGCCGCGAGCCCTGCCGGGCCGGCGCCCACCACCGCAATTCGCCGACTTACTCCAGCCAGCGTCGGATTGAGCTCGGTCTCGCGGCCGGCGCGTGGATTCACCAGGCAGGATGCCTTTTTCGCCTCAAAGACATGATCCAGACAGGCCTGGTTGCAGGCGATGCAGGTGTTGATCTCATCCGCCCGCCCCTGCTGGGCCTTACGCACGAATTCCGCATCCGCCAGGAAAGGCCGCGCCATGGACACCATGTCCGCGTCGCCGCGCGCCAGAACGTCTTCCGCGGTCTGCGGGTCATTGATCCGGTTGGTGGTGATGACGGGGATATCCACCTCATCCCGGAACTTGGCGGAAACACTGGTGAAGGCCGCCCTTGGAACCGAGGTGACAATGGTGGGCACCCTGGCCTCGTGCCAGCCAATACCGGTATTGATCAGCGTTGCCCCGGCCTGCTCGATGGCCTTGCCGAGCATCAGGACCTCATCCCAGCTCTGGCCGCCCTCAACCAGATCCGCCATCGAAAGGCGATAGATCAGGACAAACTCCGGGCCCACCGCTTCACGGATGCGGCGCACGATTTCCACCGGCAGCTGCATGCGCTGCTCGAAGGGGCCGCCCCACTTGTCCTTGCGCTGGTTGGTGCGCCCGCACAGGAACTGGTTGATAAAATAGCCTTCCGAACCCATCACCTCGACGCCGTCATACCCGGCTGTCTTGGCATAACGGGCGGCATCCACAAAGGCGCGGATCTGGCGTTCCACGCCCCGGGTGGACAGTGCCTTTGGCTTGAAGGGATTGATCGGTGCCTGGATGGCCGACGCAGACACGCTGAAGGGGTGGTAGCTGTAACGCCCGGCATGCAGCAACTGGAGGCAGATCTTGCCGCCGGCATCGTGAACCTCACCGGTCACATGGCGATGCAGCCGCGCGGTTGCCGGGTTGTTCATGGTGGAGGAAAGCGGTGCCAACTGGCCGACCATGTTCGGCGAGAAGCCACCGGTGACCATCAGGCCCACACCACCCTCGGCACGTTCCGCGAAATAACGCGCCATCTTGTGAAGGTTCCAGAAACGATCCTCGAGGCCCGTGTGCATGGACCCCATCAGGACGCGGTTCCTGATCTCGGTAAAGCCGAGATCGAGTGGCTCGAAAAGGTGCGGATAGGAATTAGCAGACATGGTTGGTCAGACTCCACCATTAACCCGTGAATGAATCCCGGGAGTCTACCACATCAACTCAGCCGGAACCGTGCCACGGGCTGCTTCAACACCTCTTGGCTGCCCTTGCGGATCTGAGGCAGTACGGATCACCACCGCAGCTGTACCAGCCCGAATCCTGCGTTACCAAGATTGCGGCGAACCTCCTGGCGGTCCGTTTCCCGGTAACGCACTCGGGTGTCCAGACTCATACCCAGCCCCAGCTTCAGAAACCACCCCCTGTTGAACACCGGAAACCGGCGACTGAGCACAAGCTGCCACTCCTCCAGGTAGATGGCACTCCTGAAATCCCTTTCGGCGTCCAGCGCGCCCCATTTATCACCCAATCTCTCGGCCCGGAACTGCCAGCGCCTGCGGGGTCCTTGCCAGTAGAGTCCCCGGGGCAGATCCAGACGAAGGTAATGTCCGGCGATTGACTGTTCCCAGAGAAGGCGCGGGAGCCACCTGAAGTGGCCGAAACGATGATCACCGCCAATCCCGATTGCCTGCACAGGCGCGTTTTCAAGCTGTCGCCAGAGCACCACTTTCCCAACCACCACCTCGCGATGTGGTTCCCGGTATTTAAAGATGTTCGAGGTACCGTGCAGGCCCAGGCGTCCCTGCAAGTGCCATTGGTTCATGGCTCCCTCTACACCCACCGAGAGCCTGTGGAGGTGACCATTATGAGCGGGATCGCCCGAACGGATGCGCAGGGGCTGGTAATCATAGTGGAAGGCGGGCCTGGCGGGGATACCTTCGGCAACCCAATCCACTGCGGTCTGAGCCCGGCTTACTGGTTGCGCATTGGAACTGGCGGGAACCGGCCAGTCATAATCCTGCCATTGCTGGCGGACAATGGCGCCGCTGGCCAGGACTGATCCAACCAGGGAGAATCCCAGAATAAGGATAATGACTTGCAAGCAGCGACGAGTGCCCATGATACTGCCTCCTGAGCCATGACGACCAGACCGGATAAATGGAGCGACACCCCTGTTCAGTAACGATACGCTCTCAAATGACAACCTGCCCAGTGTCCGCGACGTTCGCTGGCAACCACTCGACCCGGCCTACCCTCGCATGGTCCTTATTTCCGGTGCTGGTTTCTGGCTGTTCGCCGGCGTGGTGGGTCTCGCACTGGCCCTGATGGGGGTCATACCCCTGCAGCCCGCCCTGGTGCTTGGCCTGTGGCTTGTGCTGGGCATCCCCACCTTTCTTGGCTATCCCAGTGCCAGGGTTAAGCGCTACGCCGTCCGGGAACAGGACCTTCTTTTCCACGAGGGATTGCTGTGGAAAAGCACAACCGTCATCCCCCGCAATCGCATACAGCATATCGAGACGGAAAACGGCCCAGTGGAGCGTTGGTTCGGCCTCGTGACGCTGAAGTGCTACGGCGCCGGCGGCCAACAGGCCGACCTTGTAATACCGGGATTGAACGAGGCACTTGGGGAGCAACTGCGTCAGCACCTGCTTGATCAGCAGGCGGATGACCAAGCAGGTACGGAGGGAGACAACGGGGATGCATGAAGTGAGTGACTGGTCCCGGGTCTCTCCGCTGTCGATGATCCATCAGGGCATTGCATTCATCCGCCAGCTTGCGGGCACCAACCCCGGCCCCCTGCTGGGCCTGTTGGCCGGGGCCTACGCGTTTGCCCAGCGCTCGCCGCTTATGCTGGTAACCACAGCCGTGACCCTTCTGGCGGCTGGCCTTGTGCTACTGGTCCTGGCCTGGCTCCGCTTCCAGTACCGCGTTTCCGCCGACACCATACAGGTGCAACAGGGCATCTTTACCCGTCAGAGCCTGACTCTGGAGTTCGACCGCATCCAGAATGTGCGCATTGAAACGCCAATCTATCTCCGCCCCTTTGGTCTGGCCCGGCTCAGCATCGAGTCCGCCGGCTCAAGCAGTGAAGAAGTACACCTGCCCGGCATTCCCACAGCACACGCGGAAACCCTCCGGGACAGGGCGCTTGCCTCACATGCTGACATGGATACCGATGGGGACTCCGGGAGCCAACCGGAGGCGGAAAGTGCACCGCAACACCTGCTGTCCCGGCGCCCCTCGGATCTGGTGATCTATGGCATCAGCAGCCCAGCCATACTCTGGGGCGGGGCCATTCTGGCGTCCATACTGGGGGCGATCACGCGCCGTATGGAGGAGGCAGGAAGCGATCTTGAACCACTGCGCGCCCTGGCAGAGCGACTTCCGGATTCGGTGTCACCGGGCTGGTTAGTGGCGGCCGGCATTATCACGCTCCTCGGCATCATGACGCTGTTCTCCATTGTGATGGCGCTGGTTCGCTATCACGGCTACCGCCTGGAAAAAGCGGGGGATCGCTACCGCCTCCATTCCGGACTCATCACAAGGCGTGAACAGGGTCTGCGGCAGTACCGGATCCAGCATGTCCGGCTTGCCCAGAGCCTCGTGGCGCGCCTTTTCGGACGTCATCACCTGACATGCCACCAGATTGGCATGATGCAGCCGGACCAGCCCGAAGGCGGCGGCAACCGCCTGATGGCCCCTGCCCTGACCCCGAAGGAACAGCAGCAACTCCTGGCGCACCTCCTGCCGGGGTTACCCTGGCAGACATTGAGTTTCAGCGGTGTAAGCTGGCGTTACATGCTGCCCCGGCTGGCGTTCTGGGGCGGACTCTGGCTGGCTGCCGTACTGGGAGCGCTGCACCAGGATGCCAGCTTCTGGATACTGGCAACCGCCCCTGTTCCGCCGGCGCTGATCTGGCTGAACTGGCGTCGCCAGGGCTGGTGCCTCAATGGCGAATACCTGATTCTGAGAGGGGGTCTGTTTGGCTGCCATTACACGGTATTCGCCGGGTTCCGGGCCCAGACAGTCCGCGTCTATGACTCCTTTCTCCAGCGGCGGGTAGGCCTTGCCAACCTGGCCACTCGCCTGGGCTCGGGTGGGTTCCTCCTGCCATTCATCCGGTGGCACGACGCCGAGATGCTGATGGACGAACTGCTTTACCGAATGGAAACCAGTAACGCGCCCTGGTTGTAACCCCTGACACCCCGCTGACTGCTAGAATACGGAAAACCAACACAATCAATATCGGGACCGGCCTTGTACCAGCTTCTGGATCGCCTCAACGATAAAAAAAAGGTGGAAGACAAGGGCGCCACGAAGGACCTGTCATCCATCAACCTGGAACGGGTGGGCCGCACACGCATTGAAGACCTGGTCTCCAGTGCCCGCGAGGTCCCCTGGGTGCTCACTTTCGCCCAGCTTCTGTGGACGGCCGGTCCGGTTACCTTCCTGGCACTCCAGGGAGGATCCCTACTGGGTTACGGCGAGCCGGTGGGGTTCAAAACCTATCTGTTCTTCGCCGTCTACGTGATCCTTGCCGCACTGATCGCCCTGATTGCGCGGATCATGGCCAAGACCATAAGGGGGCGAAAGGAAGGCCGCGCCAGGAACAACATCACCCGGACCCTGGACGTGATTCCGGATCTCATCTTCACCGTCAGGGATCTACACCTGAGCACCCTGAGCAAACCACAACGCCAACAGGACGGCGCTGCCATCCTGCTCCGCAAACAGGATCTGGGTTCAACAGCGATCTCGGTTGCCGTTGTGGATCTGACCAATGATGCCACCCTGGCCACCATTGCCGAGGAAATCGAAGTATTTCGAAGAGCGGGCATGTTCAGCCGGATCAAGGACCTGAACGAGAAGTTCAGTGAGCACATTGAAGCTGCCATGGAGCGGATCAAAAGCTATTCCGGGGAAATTGCGGAACTACTGGAGTACCGGCTTCAGGGCATTGCCCCGTCCCAGGATGAGGGTCTCGCCCGGGGCGATCAGTTCATCAGCCAGACCTACGCCGCAGCCCATCAGGAAGACCTCTCACTGATGGACCTGGACAACGTGGAGGACGTGCTCAGCCTTGCCTTTGAGCTGTTGAGCGGTCGTGAAATCACGCGGCTGATCATTGACTATGAAGGGGACTGGCAACTCGCCAAGAGCCTGGATGAGCTGGAGCGCCACCATAACGCCTACCGGCAGGTAAAGGCCTCGGCCGTTCTCTACCTGCGGGAACTGGCGTACTTCCTGGTAAGCAGCCGCCTGACACCACTGACCATGTCCGTCCTTGAGAAAGACACCGATACTCTTCTCCAGCAAACCAGTACCGCATTGACCCGGCTCGTGGGTCGGTTGAAATGGTCCAGCCAGAGCGACCTGAACCGGCTCCCCCGCGCACGCAGGAACCTGAAAATGGCGCTGCGCTACGCGAAGCTGACCCGGCAGGCCATTGGGCGTCTCCAGGAAAGCTATGTGCGTTATGTCAGGGCGCTTGAGCGTTGGACTATAATGCGCGAACGCCTGCTCGAGGGTTCCGGTCCCAGGCCCCGAGGGACAGGCCTGCGAATCCGCGAGAACACGATAGCCCTCAGCGACGAACAGAAGTTGGATTTTGCCGCCCAGTTTGTCCAGTACCTGGATGATCACAGTTTCTCAGAGGGGCCCAAAGGAGTCCTCAGGCACGACCTGCCCCTGTCCATCCAGCACGCCAAGCATCTGGCGATACGGGTGGTCCTGATACTGCAACCCCTGATCGGCCTGGATAACCCGAGTGTGCAGAGAGCCGTCGAGAGCAGCCGGGGCGCCTACCTGGAAGGTCTTGAGATGGGCTTCAGCGCCGACGCCAAGGCCGGCCTGGGCAGCGCCGTGGTCAAGGAGCTGAAGGATGACCTGGGGCCAGCGGCCGAACTGATTGCCCTGCGGCTCACCAAGATCTATCGCATGCCGCTGGAGGCGTCCGTCAGCAGATTCCTGGTGGACAATTACGGCGCCAACCCGGAGCGTCTGGCGTTCATCGCGGATTCCGCCAACCAGGCTGATGCCAGCGAGGAAACGCCGCCCGTACCCCACGAGCCCGCGATGGTGCGCAGCTACGAGCAATGGCGCGCACCCATCGAGGCGGCCGAGGTGATGCTCGGTCAGTTATTGAGGCAGGCTGATACCACCTGACCAACCCCGGTCAGTCATCGAGCAATTCAAACTGCAGCCCGGAATAGGCCCGAAGACGCTCCAGAAGCTGCCCATCCATGGCGGTCGACGGCGTCCAGAACCCCCCCGGGAGCTCTCCACCCGCCAGGTCCTTGGCAAGACAGACCCCGGCCTGTCCAAGCATCTTGGAGGTGGAGCCGTACCCTGGATCCCGATCGCCGGTGACCTTGGCCCACAGGGACTCGCCATCCCGGGTCTCGCCATAGAAACGCAGGTCGAAAAAGCCCTTCTCCTGCGCCTCCGGAGAGGGGCCCTCGCCGGGCTTCGGCACAACAAAGCGTTCCAGCAACCAGCGGGTGGGACGCACCGCCGCCCCCACCATGAAGCCGCCCAGGGCGCCGGTAACACCCAGTGCAGCGACACGCCCCTTGAGTCCGCGGCCGGTCATCATCGCCTCGTCATAACGGAAATCGGCGCCATAGGCCTTATCGGACAGTGCATTGGATCGATGCACAACCCGTGTGTTGATGGCCGCCATGACGAAAGGCGCCGTCCAGGCCTGAAAATCACGGTCGTACTCCGCCGATTTCACGTTGGGCTGGCGTGCCGTGAATCCGTGGTTGGGCGGGCAGACGGAATAGGGATTGGCCAGTTCCTTGCGCAGTTCCGGATTACTGGAGGCTTCCTTGACCACGTTCAGAAGGCTGGCAACGGTGCCGCCGGAAAACTCACCCTTGGCGGCTTTCACCCGCATCTTGACGCACGTCAGTGGCTGACCGAAACGAGTCTGAGCCTCCTGCTGAATGAAGTAAACGCCCAGATCGGAGGGAATGGAATCAAAACCACAGCAGTTGACGATCCGTGCTCCGGAGGACTCCGCCGTGGCCTGGTACTTATGGATCATCTCACGCAACCACTGGACTTCACCGGTCAGGTCGCAGTAATCCGTGCCTGTCTCGGCGCAGACCTTGATCAGCGGTTCACCGAAAAGCGCGTAAGGCCCCACTGTGGAGATGACCACACCGGTCTGGTCACACATTGCTTTGAGGGCATTCTCGTCTGAGGCATCCGCCACGATGACCGGAAGGTCGTCCGCAGCCGTTCCAAGTTCCTTCCTGAGAGACTCCAGGCGACTTTCAGAGCGCCCGGCAATGGCCCAGGTCAGATCCTGGCCCACGCCATAGGTGCGCAGGAGATAGTCCGCCAGAAGCCGACCCACAAAACTGGTTGCGCCGAAGACAACCAGATCGTATCCATTCTCGCTCATAATTTTTCCTTCCCCGAATGATTAACTGATCCCAAAAACGACAGGATGCTACCGGTGCGCTCAATGATACGGGCCGGGTGCACTGGATTACAGTCCAACGACCCGATATGCTTGCGCCCGTTCGTTTTCCCGTTGACGTCACCAGAAGGACAGAGTGCATGATGGATCGCCGGAAACCAACAGCCTACCCGATTCTCATCCTGCTGCTAGCCCTAATGCTAAGCGGTTGTTCAGGGCTGCAGCAATCGCTGCACGACGCCGCCATCAGCCGCGAAATAAGTAAGGCCGGTCTTGAGCGCGACAGTATTGAGATTGAAGAGGGGCGGATTGCACTGCTGCGGGGCGACAACAGCGAGGACCGGGATCCGCTCGTTCTGGTGCACGGCTTTGCCGCCAACAACACTAATTGGCTGCGGCTCTCCCAGTACCTCCATGAGGACTTCTATATTGTCGCACCGGATCTTCCGGGCCATGGCGACAGCATCCAGAACCCGAAGCTTTCCTACCGGATTCCCGAACAGGCCAGACGCCTCAACGCCATTATGGAAACACTCGATATTGAACAGGCCCATGTGGCGGGCAACTCAATGGGTGGCGCTGTGGCGGCCGTGTTCGCGGCCGAGTATCCGGAGCGGGTTCTGAGCCTCGGGCTGATCGATACCGCTGGCATTCACAAACACCCCTCCGAGCTCGACCGCCTGCGCGATCAGGGTAAAAACCCGCTGATCGTGAAAAACCAGCAGGATTATGACGAACTGCTGGATTTTGTCATGGAGGAACGGCCCTTTATCCCCTGGCCAATCAGTTCCGTCATGGCCCGTAAAGCGGTTGCCAATCGCAGGATCAACGAAAAGATCTTCAACGATATCATTAAGGACACTGACTCGGATTTCGCCGCCACCCTGTCCGAGATAGAGGTTCCCAGCCTTGTCCTCTGGGGATCGGAAGACCGGGTCATCAGCGTCCGCAACGCCTCACTGGTGGCAGAAGCTCTGCCCAATTCGCGTCTGGAGATTCTTGAGGGTATCGGCCATGTCCCCATGCTCGAAGCGCCGGAGAAAACTGCGGAGCTGATCCGTGAGGTGGCCGAAGCTGCCCAGTAACGTCCGCGCCGGTCCATTCAGAATTCGGTCCGGCCCCTGAGCAAGACCTGGAACCCATCAATGCGGTCATCCCCATCCAGGGGAACCGCAAAATCAAGATGCATCATACGATCCACCTCGACCCGGCTGGATGCCAGGCGCAGCCCAACGCCGAGATCCGTCAGAACCCCCTCATCCGGGCCGTTGCGGCGGCCGTCATCAAACCAGGCCCGGCCCACGTCCACAAACGCAACGCCGCCGATACGGAACAGGCTGAATGGATGCCAGTCGGGGAAGTAGCGGCGCTCCAGCGTGCCCAGGAAACGCCGGTTGCCCTGCTGATAATGCCGGGGATAACCGCGCAGTCCGGTGTCACCACCAAGGGTCAGCTGGTGATCGGCCGTTAGGTTCCGTGCGGCGGTAAACTCGAGCATGCTGTACCAAGTGCTCCAACGATCGACGCCCCCATGGAAATATCGCCCCTGCAGAGTCGCGGTCAGGTTCTCCACCCGATCCTCGTCAAACCGGTAATGGCCGGACTGACTGATCTGGTAATCCGCAAAGCTCCGGCGCGTTGCGACGATGGAATCGCTGAAATAATGCTGCACCACCAGTCGGTCTTCGGTCGCGCCCAGCCCCTCGGAGGAATACCCGAACTCGGTGCGGAAATCGATCCCGTCGCGCACGTCCTCAACCCGTTGGAGCTGGGTCAGATTGACGGTCTCGTGGAACCGGTTCTGGCGCCACTGGAACCCGATCCACGGGTAGCTCAGAATGCGGTCGTCGGGAAAAGGATCGGGTGCCACACGCCCCTCAAGGGGGCTGAAACGCTGTTCCTCATAGCGGTAGCCGGCCAACACGCGGGGTTGAGCCATCCCACTGGAGCTCAGCGCCGTCCCGTAGGAGATGGAGGCGCTGGAGCTGTCGCGTTCGAAACGGCTTACCTTCTCACCGCCGAAGAACAGCGCCTCCTCACGGCGATCCTCCGCCCCCTGAACCCCGAACGACCACAATGCCTGTTCGCTGTAGAAGGGACGCTCGATGGCCACGTTTCGGCCCCGACCGTCACTGCGGTCCTCATACCCCAGGGTCGCTTCCCAGCGCGATCCCAGAAGGTTCGGATCATGGACCGCGAGGCTGGTGGTGCTGCGATCCGCATCCCGCGTCCGGGAGATGGACACGCTCTTGCCGGAGCCGAGAAAATTGGGATCTGAAACCCCCACGGTTGCCGTATTCTCACCGCCTGAGCGGGATACTCCAAGGCTGGGGAACAGCGTCCAGGTGTCCCGGGTCAGGACGGCAACATCCACCTCATCGCCACAGACCCGGACCGGACTGATCCAGGCAGCCGTAAGATACTGCCGGCTTCTCAGGATGCGCTCCGACTCCGCCAGATCCTCCGGGTCGAAAGAATCGCCTTCTGAAAACACCAGCTGTGATACCAGCGCGGAATCCCAGGTGGGCACATTAAGCCAGTTCATCAACCGGTAAAGCGCATTGTCCTGGCCTGGCTTATCGGTATCAAAGATCGGGCGATCGTGAACCTGCACCTTCCCAACGGTCGCCCCGGGTGGGATGATCAAATCAGACTGGCGGGCCAGCTGGTCCCGGGGCTGATCCAGGTCAATATCCCCGGGCTGTACCTGGCTTTCCCGGCATGCCCCGGCTTCCGTGGCTGCCTCAACCACGGATACCCAGAACAGGCCCAGCACCAGTGCCAGACTGTACCCGGCTCTACTCAAATTCCCCATGACGCCCCTGCCCGGAACGGAATCGCCCGGCTCCCGAGACCGTCTCGCCGGATACCAGCGTGGCCTGGCCATGGTGGAACTCATTGCCCAGGGCCTCGGATTCCGGCAACTGCCATTGCTCCAGCACACTGGACCGGTCGCCCCTGAGGCAGGTCTGCGGGAATTCCGCCAGTTGTCCGGCCAGGGCCATGGCCTGCTCAACCGCCTGACCCTCTGGGACCACGCGATTGGCAAGACCCATCCGCAGCGCCTCCTCCGCCTCGACGGGACGCCCGGTGAGGATCATGTCCATGGCGTGACTCTGGCCGATCAGGCGCGGTAGCCGCACCGTCCCGCCATCAATCAGCGGCACGCCGAAGCGCCGACAGAAAACGCCAAAGACAGCGGTTTCGTCGGCAACCCGCAGATCGCACCAGGCTGCAAGCTCCAGACCACCCGCCACGCAGTAGCCCGAAACGGCCGCAATCACGGGCTTGCTGAGCCGCATCCGCGACGGGCCCATGGGACCGTCGCCTTCCGGGGAAATTCGATTGGCATGGATTCCTTCCGAGACCGCCTTGAGGTCCGCGCCGGCACAGAAATGCGCTCCTTCCCCCGTGAGGATCGCCACCCTGAGCCCCTCGTCCGCCTCAAACTCCCGGAACGCCGCCGCAAGAAGCGCCGCCGTCGGGCCATCCACGGCATTGCGGCTCCCGGACCGGTTGATGCGAACCAGCAGAAGCTCCCCATGGCGTTCGGTAACCACCTGTGGCTGATCCATTACATTACTCCCGTTCGATCACATACTAGTGAGCAAAAAAGTAAGCGGACAGGTCTTTCCAGAACACGCTGTAAATACGTCCCTGTACGCTCGCCTCCGCCATCCATGGCTCCGGACGGTTCTGGAAAGACCTGTCCGCTTACTTTTTTGCTCCTTCAAACGCCTCTAGGGCATCCAGGACCTCGCTGAGGCGGTTCACGCCCGTGACGGTCATGGATTCACCCGGTTTCCGGGGTACATTGGCACCCGGCACCAGCGCCTTGGTGAAACCATGCTTGGCCGCCTCCTGGATACGCTCCTGGCCACTGGGCACCGGACGGATCTCCCCGGACAGGCCCACCTCCCCGAAGATCACCAGATCCCGGGGCAATGGCTTGTCCCGGAACGAGGAAATAATGGCCGCCAGCAATGCCAGATCCGCCGTGGTCTCCGTCACCTTGACGCCGCCGACCACATTCACGAATACATCCTGGTCGCCGCAATGCAGCCCTCCGTGACGATGCAGCACAGCCAGGAGCATGGCCAGACGATTCTGGTCCATGCCCACCGCCACCCGCCGGGGGTAGCTCCCCTGGCTGTCATCCACCAGCGCCTGGATTTCAACCAACAGCGGCCGGGTGCCTTCCCAGACCACCATCACGGCGCTGCCAGGCGCCTCCTCACTGCCCCGGTTCAGGAAGATAGCGCTGGGGTTGCGCACCTCCTTGAGCCCCTGCTCCAGCATGGCAAAGACACCCAGCTCGTTCACGGCGCCAAAACGGTTTTTGATGCCGCGCAGCGTCCGGAAGCGACTGTCGCTGTCGCCTTCAAGCAGCAGAGACGCATCAATCATGTGTTCCAGCACCTTGGGCCCGGCCAGGCTGCCCTCCTTGGTCACGTGCCCGACCAGGAAGAGCACCGCGCCACTGCGTTTGGCGTAACGGGTAAGCGTCGCGGCGCTCTCACGGACCTGGGCCACGGAGCCGGGCGCGGATTCCACATCCGACACGTGCATCACCTGGATACTGTCCACCACCATGATGGCCGGCTTTTCCGTCTCCGCCACCGAGAGCATGCGTTCCACCCCCGTCTCGGAAAGCATGCGCACGCCCCTGGCACCAAGCCCCAGGCGCTTGGCACGGAGTGCGACCTGCTGCAGGGATTCCTCACCGGTTACGTAGAGCACGGATTGGGATTGGGCCAGCTCACACAGCATCTGCAGCAGGAGTGTGCTCTTGCCGGCACCGGGATGGCCACCGAGCAGCACGGCGGAACCGGCCACAAGACCGCCACCGAGAACCCGGTCGAGTTCTCCGATCCCCGTGGCAATGCGGGACTCTTCCGTCAGGTCCACATCCTCGAGGGATTGGATGGAGGACAGTGATCCGGTATACCCCGAAAAACGCGCTTCCCGGGCTTCACCACCGCTCGAGCCCGGAATGCGAACTTCAGAGAGGGTGTTCCAGGCCTGGCAGGCACTGCACTGGCCCTGCCACTTGCTGTATTCGGCGCCACAGTCGTTGCAGACGTAGGCGGTTTTCGCGCGACTGGCTCGCTTGCTCATAAAGGATTCCGGCTCACTCAATGCTCACGATGGTAAACGGGCATTATGCCGATGAAGGCCGGGAAGAACCACGGGCGAGTCTGCTGGAAAGTATCTCGTCGCCTATCTGTAACGCCGTTATCCACGGGGTGTCCTACTCAATTAGACGGACGAGCAATGAGGTGTCTATGAGTAGCGTTGGACTGCGTACAGGTATCATGCTTGCAGCGCTGACACTGCCGGCCATGGCCATGGGGGCCGCGGCGAACAATGCCCCCATTTTCGTCACACAGTTTGAGAATGATCTCTTCGCGGGTCAGGACCAGGGCTATACCAATGGTATGAGTTTCTCGATTATCCCGGATCGGAGCGAGACGCCCGGCCCTGTCGCTGACCTGATCCGCCCCCTGAGCTCAATGGCTGGCACCGATAACGCCATGCCCTACTCGCTCTCGCTGGAGCAGCTCATTTTCACGCCGCAGGACATCACGGACCCGGCGTTTCCCCCCGAGGACCGTCCGTATGCCGGCTGGCTGAACCTGACCACCAGCAGTTTCGTGATTGATGACAACAGGCTCGAGCGCTGGCAGCTGGGAATTGGTGTGGTGGGGCCGGCCTCACTGGCCGAACAATCGCAAAAAAGCGTTCACTCAGTTACGGGTGCGGACGAACCCGTTGGCTGGGATAGCCAACTGCCGAACGAGCCCACGCTGCAACTTGGCTGGGACCGGCAGTGGCGACTGCCCTACCAGACCGACGGACTCCTCATCGAGGTCGCCCCTACGGTGGGGGTCACGGTTGGCAATGCCGTTACCGGCGCTGAGGCCGGCGGCTTTATCCGCGTCGGTAACAATATACCGGTGGACTTTGGCCCACCACGACTCCGCTCGCTGGCCGGTGGCTCGGGGCTGTTCATTCCGGAAGAAGGGTTCGGGTGGTACGTTTACGCGGGCGTGTCCGCCCAGGTAACTGCCCATGAGATCTTCCTTGATGGCAGCCTGTTCCAGGACACGGCTTCCGTTGATCGCGACCCGCATCGGGGCCAGGCCTACTTCGGATTCGCGTGCTACCACGGGCCAACGCGGATCGCGTTTACCCAGGTGGTGGAATCGGCATCCTTCGATGCGGAGAGGGGCACCAGCCGCTTCGGCGCGGTGAGTCTTTCCTGGCGGCTGTAGTCCCAAGCGCGGGCCGTCTTTACTCGATGGGCTGGTGGTAGTCCTGGCTCAGCTCATGGACGGCATCCACGAACACTTTCGCCTTGTCCGGGTCCACATCCAGGTGCACACCATGGCCGAGGTTGAAGACGTGCCCCGAGCCCTGCCCCCATTCGGCAAGAATCCGCTGGACTTCACTGCGGATCACATCATCAGGGGCGTAGAGTGTCGACGGGTCCAGGTTGCCTTGGAGGGCCACGCGATCACCCACCCGCTTGCGGGCTTCACCGATGTTGGTGGTCCAGTCCAGGCCCAGGACGTCAGCGCCACAACCTGCCATGGTTTCCAGCCACTGGCCGCCGTTCTTGGTAAACACAATGACGGGCACACGCCGCCCGTCCTGCTCCCGGATCAGGCCATCAATGATCTGCTGCATGTAGCGCAGGGAAAAGCACTGATAGGCGTGGGGGCTGAGCGCGCCGCCCCAGGTATCAAAGATCTGCACCACCTGGACGCCGGCACGGATCTGGGCGTTCAGGTAATCCGTCACGGCCCGGGCCAGCTTATCCAGCAGCGCTTCGAGAATGTGCGGAGATTCCATCATGAGTCGCTTGATGCCACGGAAGTCCTTGCTGGAGCCGCCCTCTACCATGTAGGTGGCCAGGGTCCAGGGACTGCCGGAGAAGCCGATCAGCGGCACCCGCCCGTTCAACTCGCGGCGGATGGTTGAAACGGCGTTCATCACATAGCCCAGGTCCTTTTCCGCCTCCAGTTCCGGCAACGCATCCACATCCGCCCTGCTGGTAACCCGCTTCTGGAATACGGGCCCCTCGCCGGGCTCAAAATAGAGCCCCAGCCCCATGGCGTCGGGAATGGTCAGGATATCGGAGAAAAGGATGGCCGCATCCAGGTCGAACCGCTCAAGCGGCTGGATGGTGACCTCACAGGCCCAGTCGGCATTCTGGCAGAGGGCCATAAAACTGCCCGCCTTCTCACGTAGTGCACGGTATTCCGGCAGATAGCGCCCGGCCTGGCGCATCATCCATACCGGGGTCGCATCCACCGGCTCCCCGGCGATGGCGCGTAGCAGCCTGTCATTCTTCAATTGAGTCATCAGATGTCCAGATAGTCCATGATGCCTTCGGCCGCCTTACGGCCCTCGGCTACGGCCGTGACCACCAGGTCGGAACCGCGGACCATGTCGCCGCCGGCAAATACTTTGGGGTTTGAGGTCTGATAGGGGTACTGGGCTGTTTCCGGCGCCATGACGCGCCCCCCGTCATCGGTCTCAACGCTTTTCTCTTCAAACCAGTCAGGGGGGCTGGGCCGGAACCCGAATGCCACCAGCACGGCACCGGCGGGAATGATTTCTTCGCTGCCCGGGACCGCTTCGGGGCGCCGGCGACCATTCTCATCAGGCTCCCCGAGCTGGGTTTCCACCACCTTGACGCCTTCAACCCGGTCCTCGCCGATAATCGCGATGGGCTGGCGGTTGAACTTGAAGTTCACGCCCTCTTCTTTCGCATTCTGGACTTCTTTCCGGGACCCCGGCATGTTGGCCTCGTCGCGCCGGTAGGCACAGGTGACGCCCGCAGCCTGCTGGCGGATGGCCGTGCGGTTGCAGTCCATGGCGGTGTCACCGCCGCCGAGAACCACGACCTGCTGCCCCTTCATGTTGATGAACTGGTCACCCTCGCGCTCAACGCCCAGGCGACGATTCACGTTCGAGACCAGGTAGGGCAGCGCTTCATAGACGCCTGGAAGGTCTTCGCCCGGGAAGCCGCCCTTCATGTAGGTGTAGGTACCCATGCCCATGAAGACCGAGTCGTAGTCGGACATCAGCTCATCGATGCTGACGTCCTCTCCCACGTCCACACCGAGACGGAACTCAACCCCCATGCCCTCGAAGACTTCGCGACGGGTGCGCATGACGTGTTTTTCCAGCTTGAACTCGGGAATGCCAAAGGTCAGCAGGCCACCGATTTCCGGATAACGGTCATACACCACCGGCTTGACGCCGTTACGCGCCAGTACGTCGGCACAGGAAAGACCAGCTGGACCGGCGCCGATCACGGCAACCTTGTGATCCGTCCAGACCACTTTCGACAGGTCCGGACGCCAACCCAGGGCAAAGGCGGTATCGGTGATGTACTTCTCCACCGAGCCGATCGTAACCGCGCCAAAACCGTCATTCAGGGTACAGGCGCCTTCGCAGAGCCGGTCCTGGGGGCATACCCGACCACAGACCTCGGGCAGGGAGTTGGTCTGGTGACACAGCTCGGCGGCCTTGAGGATATTGCCCTCGGATACGAGCTTGAGCCAGTTCGGTATATAGTTGTGAACCGGGCACTTCCACTCACAGTAGGGATTGCCACAGGCGATGCAACGATGGGCCTGTGAGGCCACATCCTGCTTGCGGAATGGCTTATAGATCTCAGCGAATTCCTGACGGCGCGTGGCCACCGGAACTTTCTCCGGATCGCAGCGCCCCACATCCAAAAACTGAAAATCGTTGTTCAAACGTTCTGCCATGGCATCTTCCTCAATTCAAATTCCCGAAAACCTGCTGAATCCGTTTTATTCCGGTCTGGCCCGGGTGCTTTCCAGCAACCCTTTCAGGCTCGCGGCCTTGGGCTTGACCAGCCAGAATTTGCCGATGAAATCGTCCAGGTTTTCGAGCAGATGCCGGGCCCAGCTGCTCCCGGTTGCCTGTACATGCTCGTGGATCACCCCACGCAGATGGTTTCGGTAGGGCTCCATGTGTTCGCTGGAGATGCGGTGGATCTCCACCAGCTCGTGGTTGTACTTGTCCACAAAGGTCCGGCTGTCATCCAGGACATAAGCGAAGCCGCCCGTCATACCGGCCCCGAAGTTCTGGCCGGTGTCGCCAAGGACTGTGACCAGGCCACCGGTCATGTACTCACAACAGTGGTCACCAGCGCCCTCGACAACCGCGTGTGTTCCGGAGTTGCGGACCCCGAAGCGTTCCCCGGCGGTGCCGGCGGCAAACAGCTGGCCACCGGTCGCGCCGTAAAGGCAGGTGTTGCCGATGATGGCCGTCTTCTGGGTCTCGAAGCCGCTGTCCGCCGGAGGCCGGATGGTGATGCTGCCGCCGGTCATGCCCTTGCCGACGTAGTCGTTGGCGTCACCTTCCAGGTTCAGATGCAGGCCACCCACGTTCCAGACACCAAAGCTCTGGCCCGCGGTGCCGGTCAGGTTCACCGTGACGGGGTTGTCCCGCATGCCCTGGTTGCCGTGCAGCGTCGCGATCTCACCGGCGACACGGGCGGCAATGGAGCGGTCACAGTTGGTGATCCGGTACTCGAAGGTGCCACCCTTCTTCTCACGAATGGCGGGCAGCATATCCGCCACCATCTGTTCCGCCTTTTCGCCGGGGTCGAAGGGTGTATTCTTCTCCACCTGGCAGTACTGCGGCTTCCCGGCCGGAATATGATCGTTCTTCAGAATCGAGGTCAGGTCCAGGTTCCGCTGCCTCGGTGTATCCCCCGGCAGCAGTTCCAACAGGTCGGTACGGCCCACGAGTTCCTCGAAGGTCCGAACACCAAGCTGCGCCATCCACTCGCGGGTTTCCTGGGCCACGAACCGGAAGAAGTTCATGGCCATCTCCACGGTGCCCTGGAAATGATCGGCCCTGAGGCGGTCATTCTGGGTCGCGATGCCGGTGGCGCAGTTGTTCAGGTGACAGATGCGCAGGTACTTGCAGCCCAGCGCTACCATGGGCGTGGTGCCGAACCCGAAGCTCTCGGCACCGAGAATGGCGCCCTTGACCACGTCCAGGCCGGTCTTCAGCCCACCATCCGTCTGCAGCCGGACCTTGTCGCGCAGATCGTTGGCACGCAGCGCCTGCTGTGCCTCGCTCAGACCCAGTTCCCAGGGGGAGCCGGCGTAATGGATGGAGGTCAGCGGGCTGGCCGCGGTGCCGCCGTCGTAACCGGCAATGGTGATCAGGTCTGCGTAGGCCTTGGCAACGCCCGCGGCGACCGTGCCCACACCGGGCTCGGACACCAGCTTAACGGAGACCAGCGCGTTCGGGTTGACCTGCTTGAGATCGAAGATCAGCTGCGCCAGATCCTCGATGGAGTAGATGTCGTGGTGCGGGGGCGGTGAGATCAGCGTCACGCCGGGCACGGCAAAGCGCAGGCGTGCGATCAGCTCATTCACCTTCCCGCCCGGAAGCTGGCCACCCTCGCCGGGCTTGGCCCCCTGGGCCACCTTGATCTGCATGACGTCCGCTTCGCGCAGGTACTCGGCGGTCACACCGAAGCGCCCGGAGGCGACCTGTTTGATCTTGGAGCGCTTTTCAGTGCCGTAGCGGGCCGGATCCTCACCCCCTTCACCGGAGTTGGAACGCCCACCCAGACGGTTCATGGCCACCGCCAAGGCCTCGTGGGCCTCCGGAGAAAGCGCACCCAGGGACATGGCGGCGGTATCAAAGCGGGTGTAGAGGTTGTCCGCCGGCTCCACTTCCTCAAGCGGCACGGGCTTGGTGTCCTTGCGGAAGACCATGAGGTCGCGCAGGGTTGTGACCGGGCGCTGGTTCACCAGCCCGGCATACTCCTGGTAACGCCCGTAGTCGCCAGAGGTGACCGCCTCCTGGATAGTCCGTACCACATCCGGATTGAAGGCATGGTATTCCTGACCGTGCATATACTTGAGGAAGCCGCCCGGAGGAATCGGCTTACGTGCCTTCCAGGCCAGATTGGCGAGCACCTCCTGATCCTGCTGGAAATCGTAGAAGGTCGCGCCCTGAATACGGCTGGTCACCCCGCTGAAACACAGATCCACCACCTCGTCTGACAGACCCACAGCCTCGAACAGCTGAGCGCCGCGATAGGAGACAATCGTGGAAATCCCCATCTTGGACAGGATCTTCATCAGACCCTTATTGATGCCCCGCCGGTAATTGTTCTTGGCATCGATGGGATCCATCATCAATTCGCCACTGCGCACCAGGTCATTGAGGACCTGATAGGCAAGGTAGGGGTATATGGCGGTCGCGCCAAAGCCAAAGAGCACGGCGAAGTGGTGTGGGTCCCGCGCCCAACCGGTTTCCACGATCAGGTTCGCATCACTGCGCAGCCCCTGCGAAACCAAGTGATGATGCACCGCACCGGTTGCCATGGTGGCGTTGATGGGCAGTTCGCCCTTTTTCAGGTGATTGTCACTGAGAATCAGCAGGACTCTGCCATTGCGAACGGCTTCCGCCGCCTCTTCGCGCACTGCTTCCAGGGCCTTCTTCAGCCCCAGTTCAGGGCGATAACCCAGGTTGATCCGAGCCACCTCGAAGCCCGGGCGCTTGTTTTCCTCCAGTCGCGCGAACTTGGCCGGCGACAGGACAGGCGTGGACAGGATAATCCGGTTGGCGTGCTCCGGCGTTTCCTCGAACACGTTACGTTCGGCGCCGATGCAGGTCTCCAGCGACATCACGATGGACTCACGCAGCGGGTCGATCGCCGGGTTGGTTACCTGGGCAAACTGCTGGCGGAAGTAGTCCGCGATGTGGCGGACACGGCTGGAAAGGACCGCCATGGGTGTGTCGTCGCCCATGGAGCCAACCGCTTCCTGGCCGCTTTCTCCCAGTGGCCGCAGGATCTGGTCCCGTTCCTCGAAGGAGACCATGAACATCTTCTGGTAGGTCTTGAGCTCATCCTCTTCCATGAGCTCAAAGGCCGGGCTGTTCTCGCTCAGCAGCGTCGACTCGACGCGCAATGCGTTCTCGCGCAGCCACTGCTTGTAGGGCCGCGCGTTCTTGAGGCGTTCATTCACATCCTCGGTGTGCAGCAGTTCGCCCGACTCGGTATCAATGGCCAGGATCTTGCCCGGACCGATACGGCCCTTGGCAACCACGGACTTCGGGTCATAGTCCCAGACGCCGATCTCGGAAGCGACCGTGACCAGACCATCATCCGTTTCCACCCAGCGCGAGGGCCTCAGGCCATTACGGTCGAGCATACACACGGCATAACGGCCATCCGCCATCACCATGCCGGCGGGACCATCCCAGGGCTCCATGTGCATGGAGTTGTACTCATAGAAGGCGCGCAGCCCGGCATCCATGCTGTCCACGTTCTGCCAGGCGGGGGGCACCATCATGCGCAGTGCCCTGAAGATATCCATACCACCGGCGAGCAACAGTTCCAGCATGTTATCCATGGCCGAGGAATCGGAACCCGTGCGGTTCACCAGCGGCTGGAGTGTCTCCAGGTCCGGCAGGTTCGGGCTGCTGAACTTGGCCCCCCGTGCCAGGGCCCAGTTCCGGTTGCCCTGGATGGTGTTGATCTCGCCGTTGTGCGCCAGGAGCCGGAAGGGCTGAGCCAGTGGCCACTTCGGGGCTGTATTGGTGGAGAAGCGCTGGTGGAAGACACAGACGGCCGTGGCCATGTCAGGGTCGCCAAGGTCCGGATAGAAGCTGGGCAAATCCGCCGGCATCATCAGGCCCTTATAGGACAGGGTCCGATCCGAGAGACTACAGACGTAGAATTCGCTGTCGTCCTCAAGCTCGATTTCAGCGCGCCGACGGCCCACGAAAAGCGCAATCCCGAAGTGGTCGGGTGTGGCACTGCCCTGGGTCACGAAAACCTGCTCAATCCTGGGCAGCGCGTCCATTGCCATCTGGCCAAGGCAGGCTGTATCCACCGGTACCTCGCGCCAGCCGACGGTCCTGAGCCCCTCCTCGGCAAGCCGCTTCTCCACGACCTCCCGGGCATGGGCGGCTCGACCGGCGTCCTGGCTGAGAAAGATCATCCCCACGCCATAGGTATCCCCGAGGTCTGTACCCAGATCCCGTTTCGCAATCTTGCGCAGGAACGCGTCAGGCCGATTCAGGAGCAGTCCACAGCCATCGCCGGTCTTGCCATCCGCGGCAATGCCGCCACGGTGGGTCATGCAGGTCAGTGCCTCTATGGCTGTATTCAACAGCTTGTGGCTGGCTTCCCCGTGTTTATGGGCGATCAGCCCGAAACCACAGTTATCCCTGTATTCCCCGGGCTGGTACAAACCTGTCATCATAAGCAATATCTCTCAGATATTCTTTCTTTTCAAAGACTTAAACAATAGTTATCTATTTTTAAGTCTTCGCCTTTCGCATGGGGGCTGCGTAGTTTACACGCACCGACTCATGCGCTCAAATTTGTTATTCCAAATGAGAATAAAAAGGTTCTGGTAGTTAATTTTTTATTTTATATATCGCTGAAGGAACGGGGCCAGGGGCCGAGCGCGCGAACTCGCTGGGGCAGGCCGCTGATCGCCTCACGGGCCGCTCCAAGGCCCTCGTATTCCCCGTAAAGCACAATAAACCATGGCTCTCCCTGGTGTCGGGTTCTGGTATAAAGCGCCCCGTCAACGTCGTAATCCTCAATGAATTCTATGGCAGTGGATTCATTGAAACTACCCAGAAGCTGGATGGTGAAATGGGTATCAGGCTGTTCCTGATACCAGGCCAGATCACGGAACTGTTGCGGATCCTCGGGAGTAAAACCATCACCCTCGGGGGCAGCTTCCGACTCGGGAGTACGCTGTATGATCCCTTGGGGCTCGGGTGCTTCCGTTTCATCGATGACCAGCTCCCCCTGGCTTTCATCCGCGACAACAACCACTTCCCGAGCGCGCTCAACCTCGTCAAAGTCCCGTTCCACCTGCTCATCCAACGGCATCACCACATCGGAATCCGCTCTCGGACCGGAATCGAACTGGAATGCCACGGTAAGCAAAGACACGCCAAGAGCGCCCAGAGCCAGGCCGCCCCAGAGCCGAACCCCGGCACCTCCCCTGAAACCGGACCAGCGTTGCCCGAGCGCCTTTGCAGCCTGACTCGCGCCAGACCCGGCAGAGGGCCTGGCCACCCCGAGAAGAACGGGCGGCGCAATACGCCTGATTGCCTGGATGTTGCCCTCACTCCGGTCGTGGATCGACTGCAGATTTGAGTCCGTAAGCCACTCGCCCGCATCCCCGTCAACCTGATCAAAACTGGCATGAATAAAGTCCTGCACATCCTCGATATCCAGCGGAGCAAGCGCGACCTTATGGATGCCCTGGGATCGGGCGGGATCCTGACATACCCGCCTTGAGGCGAGGGCGGCGGATCCCGCGAGAACCAGAATCGCCGCATGCCCCGGTTCCGCAGACTGGAATCCCTTGACCAGCACTTCGAGTGATTCATCGCTGAGCGCATCAGCATCATCAATGAGCAGAACCCAGCGACGGTCCGTCTGGGCCTGGGTTACCGTCCATGCGAAGAACTCGCGTGCCGCCTGCTCAGGCTCCATGCCCAACAGGGCCTGCCCACTGAGGCGTGCCAGCATGCCGGGAATACCGGAAACGTCGGCGATTGTATCCGCGCGCAGGCGCTGGACTGACAGGCGGTGCGCAGCATTGCGCGCCAGTTCCGCAAGCATGCGGCTTTTACCGGCGCCCTCCTCACCGGTAACCAGCAGCACCATCTCACCAAAGGCGACCAGATGGGTAAGGGTGTCAAGATGGTGCTGACGCTGACCGCCCGAAAAGAAGAAACCGGGCGCTTCCGCAAACGGATCCCCGTTCAGGCCGTAGCGTTCGCGCCATTGCATGGACTGTAGATCTGTTTGCTGCTGATCGACCCTGCTGGTGTCAAAAGCATCCTGATTCATGGATCAGTCCAGCGGATGACAGAAATGGTCGAGGGTGGCTTCCAGCGCTTCATCGTCAAAGTCACTGGTGACAACGGCATCACCAAGCTCCTTCAGGAGCACCAAGCGCAATTCACCGGTAAGGTTTTTCTTGTCCACCTGCATCAACGCCCTGAAATGCACCGGCGTCATCCCTTCGGGCGGATTCACCGGCAACCGGGCGCGGATAAGCAGCTGCCGGACTCGCGTTGAGTCATTGTAGTTCAGGTGACCGAGGCGCTCGGAAAGATCCGTCGCCATCATTATGCCCGCAGCCACGGCTTCGCCGTGCAGCCACTCGCTGTAGCCGGTATGGGTTTCAATTGCGTGACCAAACGTATGCCCCAGATTAAGCAGAGCCCGAACGCCGGACTCCCGTTCATCCTCGGCGACAATCGCAGCCTTGCACTCACAGGAGCGCCGTATCGCAACCTTGAGGTCGTCGGCCTGCAGCGCCATGAGCCGATCCATATGCTCTTCAAGCCATGCCAGGAAATCGGCATCCCTGATCAGCCCATACTTGATGACCTCGGCCATACCGGCCGAAAGTTCGGCCGGCGGGAGACTGTTGAGGGTCAGTGGATCAATCACAACAACCCTTGGCTGGTGGAATGCACCGACCATATTCTTGCCCAGCGGGTGATTGATGCCGGTTTTCCCGCCCACCGACGCGTCAACCTGGGCCAGAAGCGTCGTTGGGATCTGGATGAAATCCACACCGCGTTGATAGGTCGCCGCCGCAAACCCGGTAATATCGCCAATGACGCCACCGCCAAGCGCAACCAGCGTCGTTTTGCGGGTGTGGTGTTTTTCAAGAAGCGTATCGAAAATCCGATTGAGCGTTTCCCAGTTCTTGTAACGCTCACCGTCCGGAAGCTGAATTTCATCAATGTCACAGCCCGGAAAACAGGCACGGGCCTGATCCATGTAGAGAGGACCAACGGTTTCATTGGTCACGATCAACACCCGGTTCCCGCTGACCCAGGGGGTCAGGTCACGGTTGCCGAGCGCCCCATCCTGAATCAGGATCGGATAACTGCGCTCACCCAGATTGACGTTCAGGGATTCTTCACTTGGCTGCATTTGATTGTCCTTCGTGTTGCCGAGTCGTGCTCTTGGTTCCGTCGCCGCGTAGCCGGCCTGCCAACGAGCGCACGAGGCTGCGGGGCCCGCGACGATCGCCTTCGACCACAAGGTCTGCCACCTCCGTATAGAGCGGATCACGCTCACGGAAGAGCCTTTCAAGTATTCCCCGCGGGTCTTCGTTCTGAAGCAATGGACGGTTTCGATCCCGGCGAGTCCGTTCGTACTGGAGATCCGGCGGCACTTTCAGATAGATCACGAAAGCCCGCGCGAGCGTCTTCCGGTTCTCCGGTCTCAGGACAGCACCGCCCCCCGTTGCGAGCACAATATGATCTTTCTGCAACAACTCGGAAATGACGCGACTTTCCCGGTCACGAAAACCGCTTTCACCTTCCATGTCAAAGATCCAGGGGATATTGGCGCCGGTCCGGTGCTCGAGCTCACGGTCGCTGTCATGGAAATCATATCCCAGGTGACGGGCAAGCTGGCGACCGATCGTGCTCTTGCCCGCGCCCATGGGGCCGACGAGAACGATTTTCTCGGGCAATGACATATAGGGGTATCCTGAGAATCATGATTTCCTTAAAACACCCAGAGATTACCACAAAAGAAAAGCCACCCGCAGGTGGCTTTCAAGGCTGGTTTACCGAAGTCCGTCACTGATCCAGAAGATTGCTTTCCATGATCTGGGGCGTGACGAAAATCAGCAGCTCACTGCGCGAATCGATATTTTCCGTCCGGCGGAAAAGCCGGCCAATGTAGGGAAGATCGCCCAGGAAAGGCGTCTTAACAATATTCTTCGCCACCTCGGACTGGAAGATGCCACCGAGTACAACGGTTTCCCCGTCACCCACCAGCACCTGGGTCTTCACCGCGTTGGTATCAATACTGGGGATACCGGCGGTTACCTGACCACGGGAGTCCTGGTTAACCTCCAGATCCATGATGATGTTGCCATCTGGCGTGATCTGGGGTGTCACGTCCAGTGACAGCACCGCTTCCTTGAAGGAAACGCTGGTAGCCCCGGACGACGAAGCCTCTTGATAAGGTATTTCTTCACCCGATTCGATAGTTGCCTGCTGACGATCCGCGGTCACGACCTTGGGCTGGGAAATGACCTCAGCCTGGCCATCAGACTCCAGGGCCGTCAGCTCAAGATCCAGCAGAAAACCATTCCGGGTAAAGCCAAGGGCGGCGGAACTGGTATTGGCACTGCTGACACCCAGGTCCACGTTCATATCCGACGGGAAATCGTTAAGGCTGCCATTAGGGCCACCCAAACTCCCCCTGCTGCCACCGACACTGTATTGACCATCGCCAGCGTTGCCATCTCCAGAGATGCCCCAGGCAACACCGATCTCACTGGACACATCGGTATTGGCCCGGACAATCCGCGCCTCAATCAGAACCTGGCGCACCGGCCGGTCCCAGGTCTCGACCAGGTTTCGAATCTCTTCAAGCTTCTCCGCGGTCTCGCGAACACTGATCGTATTGGTGCGATCATCCGAGGAGATGAAACCACGATCGGAAATAAGCTCCTGATCCTGTTTGAGAAGAGACACAATATCGCCCGCTTTGGCATAGTTGACCTGGATGGTTTCAAGCTGGACGGGCCTCAGCTCCTCCATCTGCTGCTTGTTCTCAAGCTCCTGACGCTCGTATTCAGCGATTTCCTGGGCCGGCGCCACAAGCAACACATTGCCCATTTCCCGCTTATCCAGACCCTTGGTCTTGAGCACGATCTCCAGAGCCTGATCCCAGGGCACATTCTGCAGGCGCAGCGTGATGCTCCCGGTAACCGTATCGGAAGCCACCAGGTTCTTGCCGGTGAAATCCGCGATCAACTGCAGCACGGAGCGGATCTCGATATCCTGGAAGTTGAGCGACAGTTTTTCACCGGAATAGGGGAAGCGCTCTTCCTGACGACGTTCAGCTTCCTGCTCGGTCAGTTCCTCGACACTCAATGTGAACTGACTGTCCGTCTGGTAGGCCGCATAGTCATAGGCGCCGCTCGCACGCACCTCGATCACGGTGGCGCCATCCTCGGTGTAAGTATCAACCCGCTTGATGGGCGTTCCAAAATCCGTGACATCCAACCGGCGTCTCAGTTTTTCGGGCAGAGCCGCGTTATCCGCGGTCAAGCGGATATTATTGCCCTGCCGATTCACATCAACGCTGACACGCGAGCTGGAAAAATCCAGAACAACCTCGCCCTGTCCATCGGAAGCCCGCTGGAAATCAACATTCTCGAGCTGCAAATCCCTGGCAGTCGCAACAGGGGCGTTCGCGACGGCGGTGGTGCCTGACCGGTCATCCGCATCAGACGCCTGATCACCGGACGGCGCACGGGCAAGACTGGAATCCCCGGAGCCGATGCTCACCCGCATCCGGTTACCGTCAACACTGGTCTCGTGCGGTACAAGGTTCGTCAGGTTGAAAATAAGCCGGGTCCGCCCGTCCGCTTCCACAACCGTCAGGCTCTGGGTATTTCCATCGCCAAGGTCGTGATACCGGTTCGCCAGACCACTCTGAACCTCACTCAGATCCAGCGCGATACGCGCAGGATCTTCAATGGTGTACCCCGACGCTTCGGGTGGTTCACCATCAAAAGTCAGAACAACCTCGGTCCTGTCCCCGGAAAGCGATGAAAAATCAACATCCTGCAGGGTCAGCGCCGCGACATTACCCGACGCCAGAGCAAGGGCGCTGATTACCATGATTCTCTTGAGTTGTCTCAGCATTGCGTGCCTCAAGCCAGTCGAAAAATTACGTGTTTTGGTCTGCATGACAGCACCCCGGGCCTATTCTTCCTGCGATGACAGCGTCAGGGTTCTGGGTCGCCTTACCCAGCCTTCATCGCCATCACCCACGATTTCTCTGAGTTGAATCCGTGTCTCAGTGACGCTTTCGACACGACCATAGTTCTGACCCATGTAATCGCCCACGGTGACCCGGTGAATCCCGCCCTCGTTGTCGCGGATCAGCGCGTAAAGGGTGCCCTCCTCAGTGCGCTGAAGGGTCCCCACCATGGTCAGGTCGCCGATCGGGAAGCGCTCAAGCGGCTCCGTAGGTCGGTTCATATCGGGGCTGATGTCAGATTCGGACTTTCCGTCCTCATCCTCTTCCTCAAGCGCCACCTCAATCGGCGGCTCAAATGGAGAGCGCTGACCCGAAGCCCCATAGCTGAATGCTTCATAGGCTTCAAACTCGGGAAGCGGCTCAATACGCCCCTGAGGCTTATTCCTGGCCTCCGCCATGAATTCGTCAAGATCCTGGTAGTCGTCACCCTGGGAGCACCCAATCAACAAGAGGGCCAGCATCGTCGCTGTAAGTGCTCGTGGGAGGTTGCACATCCTCATTGGTCACCTCCTGCCCGATACCGGTAGGTTCTGGCGACCATCTGCATATTCAGGTCGCCGCTGCCGTCAGGCCGACTGATGGTGAAATCGTGCAGCGTCACGATGCGGGGAAGCCCGGCAACGGTACTCACGAACGAGGCCAGCTCATGATAGGTGCCACGCACCTTGATATTGATCGGCAGTTCAACATAGAAGTCCCGCTCCACCTCGGCCTGTAGAGCGAACTCCTGCATATTGAGTCCGCTCCCCAGCGCCGTGTTGGTAATGTCTTCCAGAAGCCCGGGGACTTCCGTATCACTTGGCAGCTGCCGGACCAGTGCGCCGAAGGTCTCCTCCATTTCAACCATCTGCTCTTTGTACCGATCAAGATTGGCTACGCGGTGAGCCTTCTCCCTGTACTCTTCCCGCAACTCCTGCTCGGTTTCGGCAACCCGTTCCACCTGGACGTACAAGTCCTTCACAAAGAACCAGTAACCACCCCCCACAACCAGTGCAAACACCAGTGCCAGAAAGATAAGTTTGACCGGCATTGGCCAAATACCGGCGTTATTGAAGTCCAGGTCGTTGATATCAAAGTTTTTTAAGCTTTCGAGCGTTTCCGACAGATTCACTGCTCTTGCTCCGCGTCCGCATCGTCTGCATCTGGAACCACCTGCTGAACACTCAGGTTGAACCGGCTGTAACCAGACCGCTGCCCATCCGCGGCCGAGACATTGGTAAGGTTCGGTTCACTGAACCAGTCCGAGTTCTCAAAGTTGCGCATCAGGGTGGAAATTCGGCTGTTCGATTCCGCCATTCCCACAATCGCAACATTGTCATCGGATTTTTCGAGCTGGGTATAGTAAAGACCGTCCGGCAGCGTCTGCACCATTTCATCAAAGGCGCGGACTATGACCGGGCGCTGCCCCTGCAGGTCCTGTATCACCTGCATACGGGATAACAGCTCCTCGCGGCGCTCCTTCAGATCTTCAATCTCGGCAATCTGTTCATCCAGGTCCGCCATGGCATTACGGATGTAATCATTGCGCGATTCCTGATGGTCAATCTGACCCTGAACGTGGGTCTGCCAAAGGAACGCAAGGCCGGCAGCCACTACCAGCGCGCCGAAAAGCATCACAATGAACTGGCGCTGCTTCTCCGCCCGAAGTTCTTCACGCCAGGGTCTAAGGTTAATCCGGGCCATCAGTCAAAACTCCTCATCGCCAGTCCGCAGGCGATCATCAAGGAGGGGGCATCATTGCTCAGTCCCGCAGCATTCACCTTGGAACTCACCGCCATATCTGCAAATGGATTTGCTACCAGCGTAGCTGTCCCTGTTTTTTCTTCCACCTGTCCGGTCAATCCAGCGATGGACGCGGTGCCGCCCGCAAGCAGCACATAGTCCACGGCGTTGTATTGACTCGAGCCAAAGAAGAACTGGAGAGCACGCGCTACCTGCTGAACCACCGCTTCCTTGAAGGGGCCCAGGACCTCGCTTTCATAATCGTCCGGCAACCCGCCCTGTTTCTTCGCCATCCCGGCCTCTTCCTGGGAAAGGCCATACCGGCGTTGAATCTCTTCGGTCAGCTGTTTGCCGCCGAAGAGCTGCTCCCGGGTGTAAACGGTTTCACCGTCAACAAGCACACTCAGGGTAGTCATGGTCGCCCCGATATCAACGACGGCAATCACCTGCTCCTCCGCGTCCCCTTCAAGCTGCGCCTCGAGCATCCCGTAGGCCCGCTCCATCGCGTACGCTTCGACATCCACCACCTTGGTGGTCACGCCGCCAATCTGGAGCGCCTCCTCGCGGATATCGACATTCTCCTTTCTGCACGCGGCGAGCAGGACATCCACCTGATCGGGATTGATCTCCGAAGGCCCTATGACCTCGAAGTCAATCGCGACTTCATCCAGCGGATACGGGATGTACTGGTCGGCCTCATTGGTGATCTGATCTTCCATTTCGAACTCATTCAGGCCACCTGGCATCTGAATGGTCTTGGTGATCACCGCCGACCCGGAGACGGCCACGGCCGCATTGCGCAGCCCTGTTCGTGCCTTGTTGACGACTTTTTTGACAACGTCCCCAACGGCCTCAACATCGTTGATGCTCTTCTCCACCACTGCATTGGGCGGCAAGGGCTCAACGGCATAGCTCTCGACCTTGTATCGATCACCCTGCTTTGACAGTTCCAACAGCTTGACCGAGCTCGAGCTTATATCAACCCCGAGCATGCTGTTCGCTTTTTTTCCAAGCTTTCCGAACACGTGCTCACCCCAGAATTCCGAATTTAGAGACTACCCATCCGCGGTTTCAGCAAAAGCTATTTGCGGATATCCTGATCCTTCTATCTTTAACCGGCTTCTGGTGCCTCCTGAAGCAATTTGTGAAATGATAGACGCATATTCCAAAATTGTCAGAAAAAATGCCCCGTACTGTTAGTTACTTCCGTTTACTCAGCTGGTTTTTCGTCGTCGGATGTGCAGGCCTCGCACTCGTCCTTTCCAGCTTCTATCTCTATCTTCAACCAGCGCTGCCACCGGTGGAGCAGCTTCGCGATGTCCAGCTTCAGACACCGTTGAAGGTTTATTCCCGTGACAGCAAATTGATAGCAGAGTTTGGCGAAATGAGAAGATCGCCCGTGGCGATCGAGGACGTCCCCAGTAACCAGATACAGGCCTTCATGGCCGCCGAGGACAGCCGCTTCCGGGAACACCATGGCGTTGATTTACGCGGACTTATACGCGCCACCTACGAACTGGTTTCGACCGGATCCATTCAGTCCGGCGGCAGCACGATCACCATGCAGGTTGCAAAAAATTTCTTTTTGTCACGCGATCGAACCTTTCTCCGCAAATTCAACGAAATCCTTCTGGCTCTGCAGATCGAACGTGAATTGTCCAAACCGGAGATCATGGAGCTTTACCTGAACAAGATCTATCTGGGCAATCGCGCCTACGGCATCGAAGCCGCCGCGCAGGTCTACTACGGCCAGTCAGCCCAGGATCTCAGCCTTGCCCAGATGGCCATGATCGCAGGGTTGCCCAAAGCGCCTTCGGCGTGGAACCCGCTTGCAGACCCTGAACGGGCGCTCATCCGCCGGAACTGGATTCTTTCTCGCATGCAGGCCCTGGGTTACATCGATCAGGAGACGTACCAGCAGGCGAAAGCGCGTGATATCAGTGCCCGCTACCATGGTCCCGAGGTCGAGGCGAGCGCGCCCTATATTGCGGAAATGGTCCGCCAGGACGCACTACGCCGCTTCGGGGGAGAGGCGTATACCGCAGGCTACGAAGTCTACACTACGGTTCACAGCGAACGTCAGAAGGCTGCCAGGGAAGCGCTCAGGGACGGACTTGAGGCCTACGACCGGCGCCATGGCTATCGGGGCCCTGTTGACCAGTGGTCCCCTGACGCGCTCGACGACAGAAATGAGCTAAAGGACCGTCTTAATGGGATGAGCACCGTCAACGAGCTCATTCCCGCCGTCATCACCGGTGTTCACGAGGACGAAGCCCGCGCGTTCACGGCCATTCATGACAGTGTCAGGATACCGATGACGGGGATGTCATGGGCTCGCCCCTACATCAACGAAAACTCGATGGGGCCCAAACCTGAAGCCCCCTCCGATGTTGTGAGTCGGGGTGACGTGGTTTACCTGAGGATTCCTGTGCAGCCTGTGGTCAGTGAGGAGGGCGAACGTAAGACTCTTGAGGCTGAACTGGTTCAGATCCCCGAGGTACAGGGCGCCATCGTATCGCTGACCCCTGAGAATGGGCGTCTGGAGGCACTCTCAGGCGGTTACAGCTTTTCCCAGAGCAGCTACAACCGCGCAACCCAGGCTGCCCGTCAGCCGGGCTCTGCATTCAAGCCGCTGATTTTTCTGGCGGCACTGGAGCATGGAGCAACGCCGGCAACAACCATCAACGACGCGCCGATTGTATTCGACGATAAGGATCTCGAGACCACGTGGCGCCCCGAGAATGCCGGCGGGCAGTTCCGGGGACCCACCACGCTGAGGCGTGCCCTTTACAAGAGCCGGAACCTCGTTGCCATCCGCCTGTTACGCCAGACCGGCATCCGCCAGACCCTCGATTACATAAGGAAACTTGGCGTAAACACCGAACAGCTTCCAGGGGACCTGTCACTGGCGCTTGGCAGCGGCCTGTTGACGCCATTGGAAATGACCCGGACTTACGCCATGCTGGCCAACGGCGGCTATGAGGTAACGCCCTACTTCATTCAAACCATCAAGGGCCCCGACGGCGACACGCTTTTCGAGGCACCGGAATCGCACCAGTGTGATGAGTGTGACCCGGAAGAGGAGGAACTCCTGGAGGCGGCACTACCCTTCGTATCACCGAACGATGACGCCAGCCAGAAGCCAAAGCGCCTGATGGAGCGTGTTGCTGACAAGCGCTCCGTCTACATCATGCATTCAATGATGCGTGATGTAATCCAGCGTGGCACCGGTCGTGCCGCCCGCTCACTCGGACGTAGCGATATTGCCGGAAAGACCGGGACAACGAACGACCAGCGTGATACGTGGTTCATGGGATTCAATCCAGACGTTGCCACTGGGGTCTGGGTGGGTTTTGACCAACCCAGATCTCTCGGCCGCAGAGAGTTTGGCAGCGCTACTGCGCTGCCCGTCTGGAAGGACTACATGGAGGTTGCTCTTGCCGGGCTCCCTGAGCGTTATATGGACAGGCCTGCAGGCATTGTCTCGCGGCGAATCGATCCGGACACGGGTGAGCCGGCCACGACTGACAATCCTGACGCACGTTTTGAGATATTCCGGGCGGAAAACGCGCCCGAGCCAGCTTCTGCGAATGATTCCTACCAGGATAATTCCAGCGATGACACCGGCGATGCACGACCCACCCAGGAACTGTTCTGAGTCCAGATAAAAAGCCCCGGCAACCTCTCGGCGCCGGGGCAATTCCACACTGAACGACAAGGTCGTTCTGCGTTAGATAATGTCTTCCATGGACTTCAGGGGGTAATGGTCCGGATACTTCTTACCTGCAACCCCGCTGTCCACGGCGGCGCGTGCCACTGCAGCCGGCACGAACTCCAGGAGACGCGGATCCATGGGCTTGGGAATGATGTATTCCCTGTTGAACTCGAACCCGCCGACACCGTAGGCCTTGGCAATACTGTCCGGCACGGACTCCTTGGCCAGCTCGCGGATCGCGTGAACCGCAGCGACCTTCATTTCCTCGTTGATCTCACTGGCGCGTACGTCCAGGGCACCACGGAAGATGAAGGGGAAGCCAAGCACGTTGTTGACCTGGTTCGGATAGTCGGAACGACCTGTGGCCATGATGATATCGTCACGGGTAGCCAGCGCTACTTCCGGCCTGATCTCGGGATCCGGGTTGGAGCAGGCAAATACAATGGGGTTATCCGCCATTGATTTGAGCATCTCAGGGGTGAACAGATCCGGACCAGAGAGGCCGACAAAGACATCCGCACCCTCAAGGGCATCCACCGGTGTGCGACGATCCGTCTCCACCGCGAACATGGCCTTGTACTGGTTCAGGTCTTCACGACCGGAATGAACAACACCCTTGCTGTCGAGCAGTATGATGTTATCGGGACGAGCACCGCAGCTGATCAGAATCTTCATGCACGCGATGGCAGCTGCCCCCGCGCCCATGCATACAATCCGCGCTTCTCCGAGGGTCTTGCCCTGCAATTCGAGGGCGTTGAGCATGCCGGCCGCCGTGACAATGGCGGTGCCATGCTGATCATCGTGAAAGACCGGAACCTTGCACTGATCGATCAGTGCACGCTCGATCTCAAAGCACTCCGGTGCCTTGATGTCCTCAAGATTGATACCACCAAAGGTGTCGGCGATACGGGCGACCGTCTCGATGAATGCCTGAGGGCTCTCGGAATTGACCTCAATATCGAACACATCGATGCCGGCAAAGCGTTTGAACAGGACGCCCTTGCCTTCCATAACCGGCTTGCTGGGCAGTGCACCCAGGTTGCCAAGGCCCAGAATGGCACTGCCGTCGGATATGACCGCCACCAGGTTGCCCTTGGTGGTGTAGAGGTAGGCATTCTCGTGGTCCTTCGCGATCTCCCGCACCGGCTCAGCCACACCCGGACTGTACGCCAGCGAGAGATCCCGCGCCGTTTGCGTCGGCTTGGTGATTTCCACGCTGATTTTGCCGGGACGCGGCTTCGCGTGGTAATCGAGAGCTGCTTGCTTCATATCTTCAGACATTGCCAATCTTCCGTTTCTGGATGGAGAGAGGAATCAGGACGCCTTAGCTGCGACCACTGCCGACCTTGCCGCGGAAACGCTTGTTGAAGCGATCGATACGACCACCTGTGTCCATAACCTTCTGCTTACCGGTATAGAAGGGATGGCAGGCGGAGCAGACGTCGATATGGATGTCATGATCAAGGGTCGAGCGGGTCTCGATGACATTGCCGCAACTGCAGGTTGCCTTGATGTCATTGTACTTGGGCTGGATATCGTGGTTCATGGTAGACCTCTCGGGAACAGGCAATGCCGCCACCCGGGCTTTTGCCGGGCACCGCATTTGAATCGTGTTTAATTCCGGTGCAGACTCGTCTCCGCACCGCGGTCACTTGTAAGCGGCGCATCATATCAGATTCACTCGGATACGCAACCTGACGCAAGGAGTTCCTGTTGGCGGAAACCGTCCGTGTCGCCCTTCCCCGCCCGGTTCGACAGCTTTTTGACTATCGCGTTCCTGAAGGCATCAATCTTGTTCCGGGACAGCGCATACGGGTTCCGCTGGGACGCCAGCGCCTGACGGCTCTTGTCGTGGAGCTGGACCCGCCGGACCTGCCAAATGTGACGCTGAAAAACCTCGAATCGCCACTCGAGGACTGGCCCGTCCTGCCCGACCAGACCCGTGAACTGCTGCTGTGGGCATCCCGCTATTACCAGCACCCGCCGGGCGAATGTGTCTTCGCCGCCCTGCCCCCGGCGCTGCGCCGGGGCGCGCCGGCGGAGCTACCCGCCCCCGAGTACTGGTATCCGGCCACAGCGCACACGGACGACCTGTCGACCCAGGCGAGACGTCAACGCCAGCTCCTGCAATGGCTGATCAGCTACCCGGGCCAGACGATGGCAACCATACGCTCGGCGGGTTTCAATCGCTCGCTGCTCACGGCATTGCATGAACGCGGCCTTGTCCGGGTGGCTACCGGAGATGACAGCAACGAAAAAACCGCCACCTGGCCTCAGGCACCGGGAGTCTCGCTGAACGACGCGCAGCACGAGGTGCTCTCAAGCATTGGGCATAACACCGATGCCTTCCAGCCCCACCTTCTGTTCGGCATTACCGGAAGTGGCAAGACCGAAGTCTACATACGCCACCTGCAACAGCGCCTGGCGGATGATCCCGAGCCCGAATCCGCGCAGGCCCTGGTTCTGGTCCCGGAAATCAGCCTGACTCCGCAGACACTGGCCCGATTCGAGAAGCACTTCGGGAGCCGGATGGCGGTATGGCATTCGGCCCTCAACGCCACGGAACGCCTGCAGACCTGGAGCCGGGTACGCCGGGGGGAGCCGCTGATCCTGATCGGCACCCGTTCCGCGGTACTGCTTCCCTTCTCGCGGCTGATCACGGTGGTCGTGGACGAGGAGCATGACAGTTCCTACAAGCAGATGGAGGGTTTCCGCTACTCGGCACGTGACCTGGCAATCTACCGCGCACGCCAGAGCGGCTGCCCGGTGATACTCGGCTCCGCGACCCCCTCACTGGAATCGCTCCACAATGCCGGCGAAGGCCGTTTCCGGCTGCACAGGCTGACAGAACGCGCCGGCAGTGCCGGCCTTCCGGAAACGCGCCTGATTGACGTGCGCAGCCGACCCCTGGAGGGAGGACTTTCGCGGCCCCTGATCGACCAGATCGAGACCACGATCAAGGCAGAGGAGCAGGTCCTTCTCTTCATCAATCGCCGTGGCTTTTCACCCGTGGTGATGTGCTTTGAATGCGGCACGCCGATTGAGTGCCCCCACTGCGACGCCCGCCTGACCTACCACCGCTTCGACAACTGCCTGCGCTGCCACCACTGCGGCCACCAGCAGGCACTGCCCCGCACCTGTCCGGAATGCGGGGAAGCCGCCCTGAACGCCGTCGGCCAGGGCACCGAGAAAACAGAGACCGTTCTCCAGCAGCGTTTCCCGGAAACGCCGGTACTGCGCATCGACCGCGACAGCACCCGGCGCCGGGGCCAGCTCGACGAAATGCTGAAACCCGTGCGTGACGGACAACCCTGCATCCTGGTGGGGACCCAGATGCTAGCCAAGGGCCATGATTTCCCGGCCGTGACACTGGCGGGTATCCTGGACGCCGATGGCGGACTGTTCAGCAGCGATTTCCGGGGCCCCGAGCACCTGGCGCAGCTGGTGATGCAGGTGGGAGGACGTTCCGGGCGCGCCTCGAAAGCCGGGCGTGTCCTGATCCAGACCTGCCAGTCCGGCCACCCCATGCTCAACGAACTGTGCCAGGGCGACTACCTCAGTGTTGCCTGGAAGCTTCTGGACGAACGCAAAGCCGCCGGTTTGCCGCCTGCGACTTTCATGACCGCCTTCCGGGTGGAGGGCCCGTCCATGGAGGACAGCCTGACGGTACTGGATGAGCTGGCGGACAAGGTTGCCGCCACGGCGCCGGACATCCCGGTACTCGGCCCCTTCCCCGCAATCATCGCGCGCAAGGCAGGCCGTTACCGTGCCCAGGTTCTCCTGCAGCACGAGCAGCGCCCGCCATTGCACCGCCTGACCAACCAGCTCTGCCAGTACCTGGAACAGAAGCGCCTGCCCAGCAGTATTCGCTGGTCCGTGGACGTGGACCCCCAGAGTCTTGACTGAGGGCAGCGCTCAGGCGACGGCCGCTGGTGTTATCCCTCAGTCCTCGTCCTCTGAAAGGGGTATTTCCGCATAGTGGTTCCTGCCTGAACCACCGTCCGAGCCGGCGTCATAGACAGTGCCGTAAACCGGTTGTCCCTGCTCATTATCCACCAGAGCACCACGGACCCACTGGACATTGCCCTCCGTAATCTGGGGCTCTGCTTCGCGCCACTGGCCGTCCGGCTCCCGGCTGGTGTGATAGAGATCGCCTGTGCCGTCTTCAATAAAGAGCACCTGCACGCTTTCACCGTAGCCAATGGCGTCCGCACCTGTCTGGTCGGAGTCCACCGCGTTCTGCACCACGGCGCGCCCGGTAACCTGGACCGGCTCGGAAAACGCCCGCTCTGCCCCGACGCGCCTCTCCCAGAGATGACCGTCCGCCAGCCGATAGATCACACTGACCGTCTCCGACTCCGGCAGATACACCGGCGGCAGGATCGATCCGACATCCTCGCTGCCCGTCCCGAGACCTTCAGCAAGTTGCCGGCGCTCGGTCAGTTCACCGTCCGGGTGCAGTTGCCGGTACCAGGCGGTGCCGTCGTCCCCGGTGTAGGTCAGGTGCACAACATCATCCGGGTCCCTGACCAGCGCCGGGCCGGACAGGTTTGGCTTACGGTCGGCATCGAGCACGGTTTCCTCGCTCCAGCTCCCATCGGGAGTACGGATGCGGTAATGGATCTTCTCTGGGCCACCGTAGACGGCCACCACGCTGCCATCGGAACGCACGGCGATATCCGCCACCTGGGTAGGTGGCTCCTGTGGCGACGCCAGGCGCTCATCCCGAATCGCCCAGGTGTTCGGCTGCTCGGGGTGATCGGAGGTGCGAAACACGTGATAGAACACATGATCCGAGGTCTGGTGGAGCATGTGGATTCGGTTATCGGCCATCCTGGACGCGAATCCTTCCAGGTCTCCGGTTGCCGGGCGGTTAGCGCCGTCCATCTCGGTCCAGGTGGCACCGCCATCGGTGGACCTGACAGTCATCAGCACATTGTCGGTTTCCGCCGGCTCCATCAGGAAGTAGAGATCCCCGTTGGACGCCTGCCAGGGGCCTATGCGCATCGGTGTTTCCACAAAAGTGCCACCCAGCAGCCCCTGGGGAACCTCAAGCGTCACCTCCGGGAATTCCGCAGCCGAAAGGACCTTACCGTCCTGGTTCACGACCCGGAACTCAAACCGGTCCCCGGTTTCGTTCATCGAGGGGCCATCGGAAAAGCGACGAATGACCATGGGAAACGCCCATTCACTCTGGCCGCCCGCCGCCTTCACTTGCGGCGTTTTGTCGGCAAAGCTGATGCCTGCCCCACCGGTTAAACGCTGTTCGGACACCGCCAGCAGGTCACGGGTGGCCTCGCCATGGTCGAAGGATTCCGCCTCGACAATGCTGATCCGGGGCGAGCGGGGCATCCCCTCGATCACAATGGCGGGTAACTGCAGAGCGCTGCCTGGCGTCGCGAACACACCGACACGGGGCGATGGGATCGCCGGGTCCAGCGACTCGGTGAAGACCAGCGCCTCATCGGCGTATTCGACGGTCAGCTCCGGGCCGCGCAGGATGATTTTCAGTTCAGCCCAGCGACCCGTCTGGACATCGAACGGGTGGGTCGCGAGCGTCTGTTCTTCGCCCTCCCGCACCCGCACAACATGCAGCCCTTTGCCGGGCTCCAGATCCACGCGGTGGTAGTTGTCCGCATCGTCATAGCCGAAGACCAGCCCGGCACAGCCGGTTTGCCCCTCCGGCAGACGGACATCCGCGGCAAACTCCACCGGCTCCCAATGGGTGTGGTAACGGGCCGTTGCGAGCACTGGGGTATCCCCTGCCTCAACCTGAAGGTAACCGTCACCGGACTTCACAGCCCATTCCAGGGCAGCACTGCTTCCGCTGCCCCATTGCCACTGTTCGCCCAGGGAACCCTCAGCACGCCCCCCAAAGCTCAGCTTCAACACTTTGGCGGGCTGGGGAAAGTTTTCAGCGCCCAACGGCTGCCACTTGCCATCATTGCGCTTCACCTGCAGGCCATAACGACGGGCCTTCTCCGACTCGCCGTGCTCGACTTCCAGCCGCATGCGAAACGGCTGATCCGCCCGGACCCGGGCCGGAGTGTTCACCTCAGCGGCCCAGCCGCTGTCGGCATTGAGCGGTGCAGCAAAGTCAGTACGTACCCGGAAGGCGGACACACGGTCAGCGTCGGAGGCTTCCTCGGCCTGACTTGGGGCTACAGTTTCTTCACTGCAGCCCATGACTGAGGCCGTCAAGGCAAGCGCCAGAACCCAGGGGCTGGGTCCAACATCCCTGGATAGCACGCCCCGCCGGGAAACCTGAGGCAGGCGTTTATGAATGGAAAAACACAGATGGATTCTCATAGGAACTCAGAATTAGGTCGTTGGAATCAAAAAAGCCTGAGGGCGCCTAACGCCCCCAAGCTTTGGTCATCGCGATGCTCAATCGATCAGAAGCTCGCGTAGGTCACCCCAAGTCGGTAGGTCCTGCCATACTCCTCATACTGGGCATTGAGCGACTCCCTGCTCTGGTAGGCGTAGAAGGGGCGATCATTGAGGTTGACCACATCAAATGACACCTGCAGCTGATTGGTGATGTTGTATCGGCTGGAGAAGTCCAACTGGAAGTGATCGGCCTCGTAGATGTCGCCCGTCTCATCCAGTGGATTGCCGGTTTCATCCAGGTACTCGGACTTGTAGCTGCCCGCAAGCCGCATGCTCAGCGACTCATCCTCATAACCGACACTGAGGTTGCCGGTGACATCGGACTGGCGGGGCAGGTCGATGTCGCGCGATTCAAACTGGCCTGTATCCGAATTGAAGGCCGATATGGATGCATCCGAATTGGTCAGAGTGACGTTGCCGTTCACCAACATCCCGCTCCAGATGCCGGGAAGTCCGAAGAAGCGATGGCTCCCTGACAACTCCAGACCCGTGATCTCACCGCCCTCTCCGTTTTCGAAGGTGACAGCCTCATCGAAGCTGTCCAGATCCAGACCACGGCGGGTCTGTCCAGTGCCAGCGAGATCCGTCTCGAAAATGAAGTTGTCGATATCCTTGTAGAAAATGTGCGCGGACACGGCACTTGTATCGCTGATGTAATGCTCGATACCCAGGTCCAGATTGTCTGCTTGCAGCTCGTTGAGATTGGGGTTGCCAAACTCCAGATCATCGCCGTCTATGATGATCCCCGGGGAGATCTGTTCAAACACCGGCCGGGAGATCGCCTTGAAAAAAGAGGCGCGCATCAGCGTCCTGTCCGACACAGCATAGCGTGCGTGCAGCGACGGGAGGATATTGCTGTACTCACTGGACGATGTAACCTTCTCGAAGCTGCCATTCTCAAAACGGGTACCCACACCATCAACACTGGTCCCCTCGTAGCGGGCGCCACCGATGAGCCTCAGGTTATCCAGGTCAACGGTACCCATCAGGTAGGCCGCGTTGATGTCCTCATCGATTTCGAAATCCTCGGCCCGGGACGCTTCTTCATCCAGGAAATTCTCACGGCCTCCCGCCGCGTCATCCGCAGCTGCCAGGGCGTCCCGGATCAGCCCCGGGTCAAGAGCCGGTCCGTGATCACCAAAGGGATAGTCCACCGTGCCGTTGACAAAGTTCTCCTGGCCCGGATCGCCCACAATGTCGTCCTGCCCATAAGCCCAGAGCTTGAGATCGCGTTCCTTGGTGCGCCGGGTCGCCTTACCACCAAACTTCACGCTGGCGGGATTGGTATTGATCACAAAGTCACGCTTGAGGTCGAAGCTGGCGCCAATTTCCTCATCGGAAGTCTCAGTTTCTTCAAGCTCGGCCCCATCAAGCACGAAGTTGGTGCTGTCGCTAAGGCCAGTGCCACTCAGACGCGGTCGCTTGGTCCCGTTGAAACGGACACCACCAATCGAGTTTTCCGGTACAAAAATCGCGTTGTCCAGCACGTAGCCGCTGCCCGGCACACCCGGGCCTTCGGATTCAGACGCTTCACTGGCCGTCGCCTGATAGTTCACCGTCCAGTCATTGAAAAGGTGCTCCGCGCCAAGTTTTGCAGAGAGCACTTCCTGGACTTCGATGCGATCCTTGAGCTCACGCTCGAGTTCGGCCGGGCCAGACGGATCTCCTTCTGCCAGCGGCGAATCAAACTCAAACTGGTTGGTACGGCGTTGCTCCTCATCCGTGAAGCGCGTAAACATCGTCTTCAGGAAATAACGGTTGGTTTCATCCGGCTCAAAGTCGATGTTCAATGCCGTACCCAGACGCTCACGGCGGAGGATGTAGTCGCGCTGCTCAACCTCTTCGAGACGCGGTTCTGCCCCCTCCAGATTCCAACCGCCGCCGGTTTCAATATTATCCGAGGCGAAATCCCGGTCTTCCCAGCTGAGCGCAGCCGCAACACCGAGACGGCCGCCACCCACCGGGAAGGTCCGCCCGCCGGAGATCGCGCCCTTGGGACTGGTTTCATCCGTCAGCTCGTTATACCCCAGGCGTCCAGATACCTTGTAATAAGGGCCATCCTTGTCCAGCGCTGAAGTCGTGCGCACATCAACGCTGCCGCCAATCGCATCGCCATCCATATCCGGCGTCAGTGCCTTGGTCACCACCAGCGAGTCAATCAGGCCGCCTGGTAACACATCCAGGGCAACGGCACGTTGATCGTCCTCCGGGGCCGGGAGTCGCGCGCCATCGATCGTGGTGTTGTTCAGGTTCGGCGCCGTGCCGCGAATACGCACGAAACGCCCCTCGCCCTGGTCACGCTCAATGGAAATACCCGGAAGCCGCTGCAGGGACTCGGCTGCGTTGTCGTCCGGCAGCGCATTCATCCCGTCGGAATGGACGATGCTCTGAAGGTTATCCGCATCGCGCTGATCGGCCAGGGCTCGACGCAGCTGCTCGGTCTGGCCGACAACGACCATTTCTTCATCCGCAACAGGCGCCTGATTGGTTGCGGACGCCTCTTCCTGAGCATGAACCGGCACCATGGCAGCGCAGGACAACAGGATAGCGGCGCGCAGCAGGTTGGGTTTGAAGACAGGTTTGGAGATAGAAGTGGAGGGTTTGTGAAAATCAGACTGCATGGTGTTTCCCCGTGCTGAGTAAATGTTGGGGCACTCGCCCCGTCATGGTCAGGATTCGAGGGGAATTCTGAAGGGGTTACGTTTCATTCATCTTGCGTTTTATTGAACCTTGGATGACCCCCGGATGACGGTGGCGAAGACCGTCCTCCGGAGGGCCTAAATGGTCAGACCAGAGAAAGAATACCGTTAAGCTCGTAAATACGCCCATCGTCCGGCGTTCCGGCCTGGCCTTCCTGGGAGGCGAAGTACAGCCGGTCGCCGTCGGGCGAGAAGGCGGGACCGCAGATTTCGCTGTCACGGTGGCCCAGGAGATCCACAATCGGTGTCGCCACCATGTCAGCCCCCAGAACAACCACGCGCATCTCGGGCCCATCCTCAGCAACGAGGACTTCACCGCGGCGCGAGACGGTGACATTGTCAACATCGGCAATCGTGGGATCCAGAGAGCCGCGCTTACGGTCATAGACGACCTGGAGACGGTTGCTTTTCGGCTCCAGGAGCCAGACGCGGTTATCGCCCTTGGTCGCGAAGAAGACCTGGCCTTCGTGGTACCAGATCCCCTCGCCGCCATCGAAGGTGGTCTTTTCGTTCAACTGGTGGCGGGTTGGTGTACCACCCTCAAAGAGAGGATCGGGAACGGGCTCCCAGCGCACATGGGTCTCTCCCTGGCGTGGGTCCGAATCCGCAATCAACGCCTCAAGGGTGCCGGTTGAAAGGTCCGGCTTACCGTCCTTGGGCCAGTTTTGTGGCGTGAAACGGTACAGCAGCCCATCCTCCTCGTCCTCGGTCAGGAACAGGTAACCATTGACCGGATCAACGGCGACAGCCTCGTGCTTATAGGTGCCGAGGGCCGGCACAAGCTCGGCCTCACGTTCCCCGAAAGGATCGCACTCATACACCTGTCCACGATCGGACTCCTCGCAGGTGAGCCAGCTACCCCAGGGTGTGGCCCCGCCCGCGCAGTTGGCTTCCGTGCCCGAGCAGATCCCGTAGGCGTCGACCACTTCGCCATAGGAATTGAAACGCAGGGCCCCTACACCACCCTCTCCGGGTTCGCGAACCTCGCTGTTGGACACATAGATCCAGCCATTATCCGGGGTGGGAAAGGTCGCGCCGCCATCCGGATCAGGGTGCCACCGATAGGTGCTGCCCGAGGCAGGCCTCTGGCCGCTGCGCGCGACCTCGCGGATGCGGGTTCCCTTGGGAATCCACACCTCCGTGTCACCTACCCGCACCCTCATGCGGTTGCGTGCGGCCTCGGCGAGTTTCGCTGGCTCAAGGGCACTGTCCGCCGCTGTCGCCCGTGGTGCGCCACAGCCCCAGAGGCCAACACCCCCAGCGAGGATGCCGGCTCCCGCCAGCGACTGCTGGAGGAAACGTCGCCGGCGGGGATCATTGACGGTTTCGGTCGGTGATGAATCGCGGGTCATAGTTGCGTCTCCTGTTTACTCGATCTGGACATCAGACGCCCGTCGTGCAGGGCCTGTACCTTGCCCGGAATGATGGCGGGATTACGTGACATCCATGTGACAGAAACAGGAGCAGCCCTCGGGCGATTGAGTCTGAAGCTGCTTTCACCGATAATACCGCTGCCTCAACCCCCCGGCCGACGAGAGCATTTCCGGCATGAAAGAACGAATTTCCGAGTTACTGCAGCACGCAGTCGACGCGCTGATTGACGAGGGCGTACTGCCCGCCGGTTTCACCGCCGATATCGGCGTGGAAGTCGCGCGCGACAAGAGCCATGGCGACTTTGCCAGCAACATCGCCATGAAATCGTCCAAGGCGGCGGGCATGAAGCCCCGCGACCTGGCCGAGCAGATCGTGCGTGCCCTACCGGACGACAGCGCCATTAAACAGACGGAAATCGCCGGCCCCGGCTTTATCAACTTCTTCGTCAGTGACGCCAGCCATTTCGACATCCTGCGGGTGATCCGCGAACAGGGCCGGGAATTCGGGCGGCAGAACCTGGGTCACGACACATCAATCCAGGTCGAGTTTGTCTCCGCCAACCCCACCGGCCCCCTGCACGTGGGTCATGGGCGCGGTGCCGCCTATGGGGCCAGCGTGGCCGACTTGCTGGAGGCCATCGGCTACCGCGTTCACCGCGAGTACTATGTGAACGACGCCGGGCGGCAGATGAGCATCCTGGCGGCCAGCGTCTGGCTCCGTTACCTGGAGCTCTGCGGGGAGGCCATAACCTTTCCTGCCAACGGCTACCGGGGTGATTACCTCATCCCCATCGCGGAGCAGCTCAGGGCCGATGCCGGAGAGGCCTACCGCCATTCCGCCGAAGCAGTTCTCGGCAACCTCCCGGCGGATGAACCCGACGGCGGTGACAAGGAGGTCTACATCGACGCCCTTGTCAGCCGCGCACGGGAGCTGATCGGCGAAAGCGCCTTTGCCCAGGTGTTCGACCTGGGCCTGAATTCCATCCTCGGCGACATCCGCCAGGATCTGGCAGGCTTCGGCATCACTTTTGACCAGTGGTTTTCCGAGCGCAGCCTGCGTGGTGACATCGAAACGGCGTTGCAGCGGCTCGACCAGGGCGGTTATCTGTATGAAGAGAATGGGGCCACCTGGTTCCGGGCCACCGAATTCGGCGACGACAAGGACCGGGTCGTACGCCGGGATAACGGCGAGACCACCTACTTCGCCTCGGATATCGCCTATCACCTGAACAAGTTCGAGCGTGGGTTCGAGCGGGTCATCAACGTCTGGGGCGCCGACCACCACGGTTATATGGCTCGGGTCAGAGGGGCCATACAGGCTCTGGGCATCGATCCTGGCCGGCTGGATATCCAGCTGGTGCAGTTTGCAATTCTCTACCGGGGCAGCGAACGGCTTTCCATGTCCACGCGCAGTGGCTCTTTTGTGACCCTGCGCGAACTGCGCGATGAAGTCGGCAAGGACGCGGCGCGCTTCTTCTACGTGACCCGCAAGGCTGAACAACACATGGACTTTGACCTGGAGCTGGCCAAATCCGAGAGCAAGGACAACCCGATCTACTACATCCAGTACGCCCATGCGCGGGTCTGCAGCATGCTGGAGAAACTTCGGGACATGACAGAGGCGGAGGCCCTCAACCTGGATGATGAAGCCCTTGCCCTGCTCACCCTGGAAGAGGAAAAGGACATCGCGGCGCTCATGTCCCGCTACCCCGAAGTGCTTGCCAAGGCCGCGGAACAACTGGAACCCCACCAGCTGACCCATTACCTGAGGGACCTCGCGGGGCTTTTCCATACCTATTACAACGCCCACAAGGTGCTTGTAGAGGACACCAACCTCTGCAGAGCGCGCATCGCGCTATCACTGGCGGTGCGGCAGGTCATTGCCAACGGCCTTGAACTGCTCGGGGTCAGCGCCCCGGAATCCATGTAAGGCGGGTCAGATCCATGGCATCAAAATCAGGCTCCGGCAAGGGCCGCAAAAACACCGACTCGGGAGGCGCTTCCATGCGTTGGCTGATTCCGGTTGCCGCCGTCTCCGGCTTCGTGGGTTTCCTTGTCTACCTCAACACCATTGATCCGGCACAGGATCAACGTCAGGAAGACGTTCCCACGATTTCCGCACCGGAGACCGACACGGACAAGAAAGAACGCGAGGATCCGGAATTCCGGTTCTATGAAATGCTCCCGGAATCCGAGGTGATGACCCCGGATACAGAAGCCTATGAACCCGAACCGGATCTGGCCGCACAGGACCGCGAATACATTCTTCAGGCAGGCTCTTTCCGCACCCGCAAAGACGCGGAGCGTCAGCGCGCCCAGGTTGGATTCCAGGGACTGCGAGCCCAGATCCAGGAAGTCAGTGTTGACGGGAACAAAACCTGGTATCGGGTGATGGTCGGCCCTTACGGATCACGCAGTGACATGAACAAGGCGGTTGATCGCCTTGTATCCATCAACATCCAGCCCCTGGTTCGCCAGCGGAAAACCGGCGAATGACCCCTTGAATTCCCGGCCAGGTGCCTCCATCTCAGGACAAGCCATTCACGCCTTAAAGAGCTGGAGCGCCAATGACAACCATTCTTTCCGTTCGCCGCGAAGGCGAAGTCGCCATGGGAGGCGACGGCCAGGTCTCCCTCGGCAATACCGTTATGAAGGGCAACGCCCGCAAGGTTCGCCGTCTCTACAACGATAAAGTCCTCGCCGGTTTTGCCGGAGGCACGGCCGACGCCTTTACGCTGTTCGAACGGTTCGAGGCCCAACTGGAAAAACACCAGGGGAACCTGACCCGGGCCGCCGTGGAACTGGCGAAGGACTGGCGAACGGACCGGGCCCTTCGCCGGCTCGAAGCCATGCTCGCCGTCGCTGATGCCACCACCTCATTGATCATTACCGGCAACGGCGACGTCGTCGAGCCCGAGAACAGCCTGATTGCCATGGGGTCCGGAGGATTCTACGCCCAGGCGGCTGCCCGTGCCCTGCTCGACAACACGGATCTCTCCGCCCATGAGATCACAGAGAAGGGGCTCGATATCGCCGCCGACATCTGCGTCTTCACCAATCACAATCGAGCGCTGGAAGTACTCAGCACCAGCGACTGACAGGAGTTTCTATGGCTGCCATGACCCCACGGGAAATTGTGGATGAGCTGAACCGCCACATTGTTGGCCAGGACGAAGCCAAGCGTTCCGTCGCCATCGCCCTGCGCAACCGCTGGCGGCGGATGCAGGCGGACAGCGTCATCCAGGAAGAGATCACGCCCAAGAACATCCTGATGATCGGCCCCACTGGCGTGGGCAAGACCGAGATTGCACGGCGTCTTGCCAAGCTCGCCGAGGCACCCTTCATCAAGGTGGAAGCCACCAAGTTCACCGAAGTGGGCTATGTGGGCCGGGATGTGGAATCCATTATCCGGGATCTGGCCGAGAACGCGGTCGGCCTGCTCCGGGAAAAGGAGATGAACCGGGTTCGGGACCGCGCCATGGATGCGGCCGAGGACCGCATCCTCGATGCCCTGCTGCGCCCGCCGCGCGACCAGGAGTCGAGCGAGGAGCAGTCCAACTCCAGCACCCGCCAGATGTTCCGCAAGAAGCTGCGTGAGGGCGAGCTGGACGACAAGGAAATCGAGATTGATGTCAGCGCCTCCGCTGGCGGCGTCGAGATCATGGCGCCTCCCGGCATGGAGGAGATGACCAGCCAGCTCCAGTCCATGTTCTCCAGCATGTCGAACGACAAGCGCAAGACCCGCAAGATGCGGGTCGCGGATGCCTTCGAACAGGTCCGTGAAGAAGAGGCGGCCAAGCTGGTCAATGAGGAGGATATCAAGCAGCGCGCCATCCAGGAGGTGGAGCAGAACGGGATTGTCTTTCTGGACGAGCTCGACAAGGTTGCCAAGAAGAGCGACGCCCAGGGCTCTTCCGATGTTTCCAGGGAAGGCGTCCAGCGCGACCTTCTGCCCCTTATTGAGGGCAGCACGGTCAGCACCAAGTTCGGCATGATCCGCACCGATCACATCCTGTTCATTGCCTCCGGCGCCTTCCACCTGACCAAGCCGTCAGACCTGATTCCGGAGCTTCAGGGCCGTCTGCCCATCCGGGTGGAACTCAAGGCCCTGACCCCCCAGGATTTCAAGCGCATCCTGACCGAACCGAGAGCATCACTGGTGGAACAGTACCGGGCGCTGATGTCGGCGGAGGGCGTCGACCTCAGCTTCACGACCGAAGCCATTGACCGGATCGCGGAAATCGCCTGGAAGGTGAACGAGACCACCGAGAACATCGGCGCCCGACGGCTTCACACGGTCATGGAGAAACTCCTGGACGACGTCTCTTTTGATGCAGGGGATGGCCTCAGTGAGCGCTTTGAAGTGACGGCCGCGTACGTGGATGAGCAGCTTGGCAGCCTGGCCGAAGACCAGGACCTCAGCCGCTACATTCTCTGAACAAAAAAGCCCCTCACCCGGAGCTGTGGGGGTATTACAGAATCTGTCGGGCATTGTTCAGAATGCCCGATACATTCTGCACTCCCGCACTGAATCGACTCTTGCGTTTACCCTGGCGTTCACGCGCCACATAGACCGGCAGCATCTCCCCGTAGAGACTTGTACTGATGGTTCGCTGTTCGTCCTCCAGGCAGTCACGCCTCAAGGTAATGCCGTACGGTGCCAGCTGGGCCTCCAACTCATCCGCACGCCGCAACAGGTCGCGCCGGGTCATCTGGTACGCATGTTCACAGGCCATACGGCGGGACTGGAAGCTGAAAACGTTCGAAAAGAACAGCTTGGCGTCATCCCGTTCCGGCTGGAAGAGCACGATATCCGCATCAGGGTACTGCTCCGCGTACTGATCCATACCCGCCTGCATGCGTGAATACACCATGGTGCGATAGGTCTGCCCAAGGATATTCGGCATCCCCGAGTCCATAAGCGCACCGGGTTTCATGGTGCCGGCACGTACCGCGGCACTGGCATCGATCGGCACCAGCGGGTTGATCGCGATAACCAGGTCCGCACCATCCTCGAGCGCCACAGAGGCATGGAGCCCCTTGCGCAGGGTGCCGTCGACGTAATAGCGCCCATCAATCTCAACCGGCATATAGATGGCGGGTGAAGCCACACTGGCCTGCACGGCCCGGGATATGGGCACATGGTCAAATCCAGGCGCCCCCAGGCGGACCGCTTCGCTGCTCTCAAGGTCGGCCGCAATGATATAGAGGCGGCGACGCAGCTCGCGGAAATCATTGGTACGCCCGAGCATGCTGAAGGCCCGGCGCAGGTACTCATGCAGCCCGGTGTTGTCGAAAAGCCCGGCCGGTGCGGCCTGGGCCAACACGGTCAGGGCTTCCAGCAGGCTCTGGTCGTAGGGATTGCTGGCAAAACGCCCCAACGCTTCCCACAGAAGCCCCGGAACTGCCGCGGCGCGCCGGAAGTATTCACGAAACGCCGGTCGATAGAACACTTCCGGGTGAAAAGGGTGTACGTCAGCCTCGTTCTTGACGAAAATCCGGCACAACTGCGCGGTGGTCATCTGGTTGGCCAGGTTGGCCGCCACGAAGGACCCGGCACTGACCCCGACATAGACGTACAGATCATTGAAGTCGATGCCATCCAGAGCCTCATCAAGGGCCCGAAGTGCCCCCATTTCGTAGATTCCTCCGAGAGGGCCTCCCCCGCCAAGGGCGAGTCCTATGCGGGGGTGCTGCCCCCGGTTTCCCGGGCTGTGTTTCGGCGTTTTTTCCATCATGAATCACTCATGGCTTGGTTTGGCCGGCGCAGCCTTGACCCGATACTGCTTCCGAAATTATCAACGAAAATTAGTATAGACACACTAAAAAGATAGCACTGAATCGGGATTCAGCGCCGTGATGCTGTCGTCGCAGTCAAAGCCGAGGCAGCCTCACCCTCCGCCACCGACTCATTGAACTGACTGGCACTGCGTTCCGGCCGGATATAGCGTCCGAAGCCCGCCTTGCGCAGGCGCAATTCCACGCAGCTTCGGATCACATGCGGTGAATCCATGGTGAGCACCTCCGCCAGTAGCTGACGGGCCATCTCCAGGTTCACGCCACGGATGATGGACTTGATCTTCGGCAGGTTCGCCGCGTTCATGGACAGCGCGTCATACCCCATGGCCATCAGCAGCATGGCGCCACCGGGGTCGCCCGCCAGCTCGCCGCAGATGCTGACCGGTTTGCCCACATCATGACAATCCTGAGCCACCTGGCACAGTGCCTGCAGCACCGCCGGATGATAGGAATGGTACAGACTGGCGACTCTTGGATTGTTCCGGTCGACCGCCAACAGGTATTGGGTCAGATCATTGGAGCCCACGGAAATGAAGTCGACCCGTGATGCAATCTCACGGATCTGGTAGACGGCAGCGGGTATCTCGATCATAACCCCCACCTGGGGCATCGCCAGCTTATAGCCTTCACCCCGCACCTCGTGCCACGCCCGATAGATGAGGTGCTGCGCCTCTTCAATCTCCGACACGTTACTGATCATGGGCAGCATGATCCGAAGGTTGTCCAGCCCTTCACTGGCCTTGATCATGGCGCGGATCTGGACCAGGAAGATTTCCGGATGGTCCAGAGTAACCCGGATGCCACGCCAGCCGAGAAAGGGGTTCTCCTCCACGATCGGAAAATAGCTCAGAGCCTTGTCGCCGCCAATATCCAGGGTACGCATGGTGACATCCGCCGGCGCAAACGCTTCCAGCTGCTCGCGGTAATAGGCCCGCTGCTCCTGCTCCGAGGGGAAGCGCTCATTGATCATGAACGGCACTTCAGTGCGGTAGAGCCCGATGCCCTCGGCTCCGTGGTTCAGCGAGCGAACCACGTCCGTGATCAGGCCGGTGTTCACATAGAGGGGCATGCGATGACCGTCAAGGGTCTCACAGGGCTTGTCACGGAGCTCTTCCAGCCCGCGCACCAGTTCCTGCTCCTCCTCGATAATCGACTCGAAAAACGCTTTGAGTTCCGCTGAGGGCGACGCAAAGATCTGCCCCTCGTAACCATCGACAATCATCTCGCGGCCATCGAGCTGGGCGACCGGGATATCGACCAGCCCCATAACGGTGGGAACGCCCATGGCCCTCGCCAGGATGGCCACATGGGAATTACCGGAGCCACGCACGGACACCAGGCCCACCAGCTGCCCCTGGGGCACCTCCCCCAACATTGCCGGAGTCAGCTCATCGCTGACCAGAATGGTGTTATCCGGAAACTCCGGCGTCTTCGGGTCGCCTTCCTGAAGATGGGACAGCAGACGCCGACCCAGATCCCGTATATCCACCGCGCGCTCGCGCAGGTACAGGTCGCCCATCATTTCAAAATGGCGAACGTACTGATTCACCACGTCCTTCAGTGCCCCCTGGGCCCAGCTTCCCTCCTGGATACGGTTCTCCACCTCCCCTGGCAGCGCGTGATCGTGAAGCATCCGCAGGTACACCTCGAAAAGGGCCTGCTCTTCAGGACGCAGCTGGGGCGCCAGGCGCTCGCCCACCTGTTCCACATCCTCGCGGACCGAGGCGACCGCATCATTGAACCGCTGGATCTCGCCATCAATATCGTCGGTGCGCTTATCCGGAACCGAATCAAGGTCCGCTGGCGGGAAGATGACAACGCCTGTTCCGATAGCGACCCCCGGAGACCCAGCTACACCGCTGAAGGCGACATCCCGGGCCTGATCGCCGGTGATTGAAAGGCCGCCAATCGCCCCGGTCGCCTCGCTGTGGGCGATGACACCGGCAAGCTGGGCCGAGATGGTAACCAGAAACGCCTCCTCGCCTTCGTCGAAACAGCGTTGATTCTGGCTTTCCTGGACGACGATGACGCCCAGGACACGGCGATGGTGGATGATGGGCACGCCCAGGAAGGAGCGGAAACGTTCCTCGCCGGTCTCCGGGAAGTAGCGGTTACGCGGATGGGACTGGGCGTCCTCGAGATTGATAGGCTCCTCGCGGGTACCCACCAGGCCGACAAGCCCCTCCGAGGGCGCAATCCTGACCTGCCCGACCGCATCCTTGTAGAGCCCTTCAGTCGCCTTCAGGACATAGCAGCCGGACTTCTGGTCATAGAGGTAAACGGAGCAGACTTCCGTCTGCATGGCTGCCTGAACCCGGGAGGCAATGGTATCCAGGGCCTCCTGCAGGTTGTGGATACCGTTCAGTTCCTGAACGATACTGCGCAGCGTGCTCAGCATCTTGGTCATAGTCTGTCAGCATTCATGGCGGGCCGGCGGGTGCCCCTTTTGACTGTAGCCTGAAAACTCCGGGCGCCAACTCCCTGAGCGCCCTGCGATAAACCTCACGCTTGAACGGGACAACCTGGCCCAGCGGGTACCAGTAGCTAACCCACTGCCAGCCGTCGAATTCCGGCGAGTGGCTCCAGTCCACCCGGACCCTTGCATCGGGCGACAACATCTCGAGCAGGAACCATTTCTGTTTCTGGCCGACACACACCGGGGGCGACCCCCTGCGGATCATTCGCCGGGGCAACCGATACCGAAGCCAGCTCCGCGTACAGCTGATGATCCGGACATCCGTTGATTCCAGGCCAACCTCTTCCCCCAATTCACGGAAAAGTGCCTGCTCCGGTGTCTCATCCTGATTGATCCCCCCCTGCGGAAACTGCCAGGCGTTCTGTCCGATACGCCTGGCCCACAGCAGCTCGCCCCGGTGGTTCGCCAGTATGATTCCGACATTGGGTCTGAATCCGTCGGAGTCAATCACGGCAGCACCTTTTATATGTTTTCTATCTTCTAAGAGTAAGTTAGCCCTATTTTTCCAGAATTAACAGCCCTCGGGCAAATCCCTGTTTCGCCGTGGGTCATACCGGGGTCTGCAATTACTGGGATGATATAATGCCCCGATGACCTACAGATTTCACGGGAGCAGTAGCTTGACGCTAGCAATCTTCGACCTCGACAACACCCTCCTCGACGGCGACAGCGACCACGCCTGGGGCCAGTTCCTGATCGACAACGGCATTGTCGACGGCGAACGTTACCAACAACGCAACGACGCCTTCTACCACGACTACGAAGCCGGCAGACTCGACATCCAAGATTACCTCGCCTTCGCCCTGGAACCCCTGGTGGTCAACGCCTACGAACACCTCCAGCAACTGCGCCACACCTTCATGAGGGAAGCCATCGAACCCATGATAAGCCCCGCCGCCGAGGCTCTAATTGAGCGCCACCGCAGCAACGGCGACACCCTGCTGATCATCACCGCCACCAACCGCTTCGTCACCGAACCCATCGCCGAACGGCTCGGCATCCCCCACCTGATCGCCACCGAACCCGAAGTCCAAAACGGCCAGTTCACCGGCCGCGTCGCCGGCACCCCCTGCTTCCGGGACGGCAAGATCACCCGCCTCGAACAATGGCTCCTCGACCGCCACGAAACCCTCGACGGCGCCCGCTTCTACAGCGACTCCCGCAATGACATCCCCTTACTGGAGACCGTCCCATATCCCGTGGCTGTCAATCCGGACCCCGCCCTCCGAGAAACCGCCCAGTCCCGAGGGTGGCCAATCCTGGACCTTCACAGCCGAGGCGAAAGCACATAATCAGAGGGAGTAATGGGGCATTGCTGTTTACTGCAACTACTGAGGGTTCTTTTTGGTGCAGGTCGAAGGCAAGGGGTGGGTGCCGCTTGCCTTCGCCCCCTAATTTCTTGCTATCTCCGCGGAATCCTTGCTTCGTCTGCCAGGAACGTGAGCATGCCTGAGAGGTGATTCTCGAAGGAGGAAAAGCGGTGGTCGCCCCCCTCTTCCACCATCAGGTGCACGTGCGCGAACCGGCGTTCTGCTTCCCGGTAGTCCAGGGTTTCGTCGCCGGTCTGGAGCATAACCATGAGGCGCCCGGGATGGGAGGGGTCGCCAGGATCGAGTTCCTGAAGGCGCTCCACGTCTTCGCGGGTGACTTCGAAGGCTTCCCCGGTGTAGAGGTTGGTCTGGGTGCCCAGGTATTCGTTCATCAGGTCGTAGGGGTAGGCGGCCGGGTTGATGAGGACGGCTGGGAGGCCGTAGCGTTCGGCCATGGCGTAGGCGAAGAAGCCACCGAGGGAGCTGCCAATCAGGCCCAGAGGGCGGTTGCCGCGGGCCTGTATGAGGTCATGGAGTTGTTGTTCGATTTCCGCCGGCGAATAGGCGAGTTCCGGGATGAACCATTCGCCGGGGTAGTTGATGGACCTGAGGTGCTCGTCCAGGGCGCGGGCTTTTTCGGATTGGGGAGAGCTGCGGAAGCCGTGGAGGTAAATGATGTCCGGTGCGGTTTCAACCATTGGTGCTAGTATCCGTTGCTGTTCAAGTCCAAGCCAAAGTCCTCATCCTCTACCCGTTCAACGCCGGTTTCAATGGTTCCATCCGGGTGCAGGTTCAACCATCGGTAGCCCGGTGGCCGTGTGTCCACGCTGAATTCATCGGAATCGGGCAGGAACTGGACGCTGGTGGAGGGGGAGGCCAGCATTCGCCGGCCCTTGTTTTCCTGGTCCAGGGCCTGGTGGATATGGCCCCATAGAATGCCACGCACCTGCGGATGGCGCTCCAGAACCTGGAAGAAGGCTTCATGGTCGCGCAGGCCAATGCTGTTCATCCAGCTGGCGCCGATCTCAATCGGATGATGGTGAAGGCAGACCAGGGCATGTTCATCCGGATACTCGGAGAGGAACTTGTCGAGCAGCCGCAGCTCGTATTCAGCCAGGCGCCCGTAGACCTGATCCGGTACCGATGAATCCAGGAAGATGAGCTGCCAGCCATGGCTTCGGTAACGGCGCTCCGCGGACTGGGTGCCGCCGATTGCGCGCTCCATGGCCGGGATCACGTCGTGATTGCCGGCAAACCAGAAAACCGGGCACTGAAAGAACGATGTCTGCTTCTGGAAATAGCGGTAGGAGGCATCGCTGCCGTCCTGGGAGATGTCACCAGTAGCGAGCACAGCGTCCGGCTGGCCGTGGTGGGACTTCACATGATCAAGCACCGCGTCCAGGGTGTCACGGGTTCTCATTCCGAGCAGCCTGCCGTCGGCGTCGCCGAGCAGATGAGGGTCGGTGATCTGCAGCAGGTGCAGCACGTCCGCCGATGCTTCCATGGTGATTCCAGACTCCAGTCTTCGCTATGCCCTTCAATATAGCGGTAAATTACCGTTTATGGCGAACGGATTCCCGGATGGTCATCACAGAGTCAGGCAAAGAAACTCAGGATTCGAGACTCCATATCGCATCCAGGTCCGCCGCCTGTCCAAACTTCAGACAGAAGTCCAGCCATTCGGCGAGAAAAAGATTCACCTGCAGTTTCTCGTCGGGCAGATGCATACGCGCGTTGGGATAGGGATTAACAGCACGGACGCGCCCATGGCGGAAGCAGCTCATTACTTCCAGCATCCCCGCATCGTGATAGGCCCGGACGGTCATTCGGGGATTGTTCAGGAAACGGCCCGTGTTGCCCAGTTGCTCGAGAAACCAGGTCTCGGTATAGCGGGCGCTTTCAAGACGCGCGAGCTGGACCTGGCCCAGGTGGCGCTGGCCATCGTGCAGTTCAAAAACCACATCGGAGTCCCTGGAAACGGCAAGTCGCTCCAGATGGCTCAGGCGGCGGTAGTTGCTTTCGCAGACAGCGGCGAAACGGGCGAGGTCCGGCACGTACTGGCTTCGCATCAGCGGCCTCCCCATTCCTGGCGCAGCCGGTCGCGGTTGAGTGCCAGCCACTGCAGGGACATGATCGCGGGGGCATTCCAGATCCGCCCCGTTTTCAGGGCATCCATGGCCTCCGCAAAGGTCATGGGCTGAACACGGATATCCTCGTTTTCGTGATCAAGGCCGTGGATACCACCAGCCCCGGAGGCATCCACACAGGCCCCGTAGAGGTGCACCAGCTCATTGGTGCCACCGGGGGAGACCAGATAGTCACAGATGTGCTCAAGCGCGGTCAGCTCAAGCCCAGCTTCCTCCTGCGCCTCACGGGTCGCGGTAACCTCGGCGGAGTCGCCCGGCTCATTGATGCCCGCCACCACTTCCAGCAACCAGGGGGAAGCCTTCCGCCCCAGAGCGCCCGCGCGGAACTGCTCAATCAGCACCACTTCATCGCGGACCGGGTCATAGGGAAGCACGCATGTCGCATTTTCCCGCCAGAACAGCTCGCGCTTCATGGGGGCGCTCCAGCCCCCGTCGAAAAGACGATGGCGCAATGTCAGACCACGCACCTGGAAGAAGCCCTGGAAGAGCACTTCATCGGACTGGATCTCAACATCGTCGTGATCAAACACGGGGTGGTTCTCCCCCATACTGCGCCTCACTGTCAGACTTTGTGGTAAAGATCGCCTCCCTGCTCGCGGAATTCCGCCGCTTTCTCTGCCATGCCCTGATCCAGAGCACTGGCTTCCGACACCTCCTGCTCCTTCGCGTATTCACGCACTTCCTGTGAGATCTTCATGGAGCAGAATTTCGGCCCGCACATGGAGCAGAAATGCGCCACCTTGGCCGAGTCCTTGGGCAGGGTTTCATCGTGATAGGCGCGCGCCCGCTCCGGATCCAGGCCCAGGTTGAACTGGTCCTCCCAGCGGAACTCGAAGCGCGCCTTCGACAGCGCATTGTCCCTGAGCTGGGCACCCGGATGGCCTTTGGCCAGGTCCGCCGCGTGCGCCGCGATCTTGTAGGCCATGATCCCTTCCTTGACGTCGTCGCGGTTGGGCAGGCCCAGATGCTCCTTGGGCGTCACGTAGCAGAGCATCGCGCAACCATACCAACCGATCATGGCCGCGCCAATGCCCGACGTGATGTGATCGTAACCCGGCGCAATGTCCGTTGTCAGTGGCCCAAGTGTATAAAACGGGGCTTCGTCACAACAGGCCAGCTGGCGGTCCATGTTTTCCTTGATCAGGTGCATGGGGATGTGTCCCGGGCCCTCGATCATGCACTGCACATCATGCGCCCAGGCAATTCTAGTCAATTCTCCCAGAGTCTCCAGTTCCGCGAACTGCGCCTCGTCGTTGGCGTCGGCGATGGAGCCCGGACGCAGGCCGTCGCCCAGCGAGAACGCCACGTCGTAGCGCTTCATGATCTCGCAGATTTCAGAGAAATGCGTGTACAGGAAGCTTTCCTCGTGGTGGGACAGGCACCACTTGGCCATGATCGAGCCACCCCGGGAAACGATGCCGGTAGTACGCTTGGCGGTCATTGGCACGTGGTGCAGGCGCACCCCCGCGTGGATCGTGAAATAGTCAACGCCCTGCTCCGCCTGCTCGATGAGGGTGTCCCGGAACATCTCCCAAGTGAGATCCTCGGCGGTGCCATCCACCTTTTCCAGGGCCTGATAGATGGGAACCGTCCCTACTGGCACCGGGGAGTTGCGGATCAGCCATTCACGGGTCTCATGAATGTCCTTGCCGGTGGACAGGTCCATGATGGTGTCTCCGCCCCAGCGGATCGCCCAGGTGAGCTTGGAGACTTCTTCCTCGATGGAGGAGGTCACGGCTGAGTTGCCGATGTTGCCATTGATCTTCACCAGGAAGTTGCGGCCAATGATCATGGGCTCGGATTCCGGGTGATTGATGTTGTTGGGAATGATGGCGCGGCCGCGGGCCACCTCGTCACGTACGAATTCCGGGGTAATTTCCTCGGGAATGCTCGCCCCGAACGATTGGCCCGGGTGCTGGCTGGCCAGCTCCGGGTCCTGGGCCATCATCTCCGCCCTTTTGGCATTCTCGCGGATGGCGATGAATTCCATCTCGGGGGTGATGATTCCCTGCCGGGCGTAGTGCATCTGGGTCACGTTCGCCCCTTCCCGCGCCACCAGAGGCTTACGGCCATGGGTAAAGCGCATCGAGTCCAGGCGTGGATCGCGCTGGCGCCGCCGCGTGTACTCGGAACTGAATTCCGCCAGCTCCCGCGTATCAGCGCGCTCCTCGATCCAGGGCGCACGCAGTGGCGCGAGGCCCGCGCGCAGGTCAATCCCTGCTTGCGGGTCCGTGTAGGGCCCCGAGGTGTCGTAGACATACAACGGCGGATTCGCCCGGGCCCCCTCATCCGTCTGCGTCTCACTCAGCCGGATCTCGCGCATGGGAACACGAAGGTCCTCACGGCTTCCGGTGACGTAGACCTTGGAGGAGGCAGGCAATGGATCAATCGCCGCTTCGTTATTAACGGCATTGTTTTCGCTCAGAAAGGTATCGGTGGTGCTGTTCATGATGGTTCTCTCCGTGACCAGTAGGTAACCGGACGGGAGAACGCAGAGGCAGACTCTAGGTGTGCGATAACAGGCGGTTCATATGGAAGCGCTTGTCTCGGATCCCTACGCCGGTATTAACCGGATCAGGTCTGCGGGTTCTGCATTCGCAATCTCAGCCAGCCAAAGCCGGCACCCCGTCAAGACAGTGCGTTGCCGAAGATACTTCGACAAGCTACTTGAGTGTAGAGATCAGCCAGCAACTTGTCCATAATAGTGACCGCCGGTCACGGTGACACCCAATCCATACCGAGGACCCCGATGAAAGCGAGCCGATTTCACCTTATCCTGATAACTGCACTCATGCTCCCGGCGGGCAATGCAGCCGCCGAGAACCTAATCACCGTCTATGAACAGGCGCTGGCCTACGATTCGGGCCTGGCCGCCGCCCGGGCCGTCCGCGAGGCGCGGGAAGCGGCAGTGAATGAGTCACGGGCACCGCTGCTGCCCCAGCTCAACGCCTTTGCCGAGTCCGCCTACACCGACCGCGTTACCGGTGATATCGACATCACCACCCATGAGTACGGCGTTCGATTGAACCAGCCGCTGTTCCGCGCCAACGCCTGGTTCGGTTACCAGGCCAGTCAGCAGCAGAGCAAGGCGGCGGCCGCCGAGTTATCCCGGGCGGAGCAGGCGCTCATCCTCGAGGTGGCTGAGCAGTACTTCAACGTACTTCGGGCCCAGGACGAGCTTGATACCGCACGCGCCCAGGAAGCAGCCCTTCGCCGCCAGTGGGAGCAGGCCCAGGAGCGCTATGAAGTCGGGTTGGTCGCGACCACGGAAGTGGAAGAAGCCCGTGCTGGTTACGATGCCAGCCAATCCCAGCGCATCGCCGCCGAGAGCCAGCTGGACATTGAACGCGAGAGCCTCGCACGCCTGACCGGCCAGTTCTATAAGGACCTGGAACGCCTCCGGACCGATTTCCCGGTAACCGCACCCTCTCCGGACAATCCGGAAGCCTGGGCGGAAAAGGCGCTGGAGCAGAACTGGGGCATTCGGGCCCAGAGCCTTGCTGTAGAGGCCTCTCAGGAGCAACTCAAGGCGGCGCGCTCAGAACACCTGCCGACACTGGATCTGTTTGCGGGCGTAAGCCGGCAACACCAGGACTACGATACTGGCACTTCAGGTCCCAGCAGCCAGCAGGCCGCATTCATTGATCAGGATTACCCGCGGACCGATGCCCGCATTGGCCTGTCGCTCAATGTGCCGCTATACGAGGGCGGCGGCACCAGCGCCGGCGTCCGGCGGGTCCGGGCCGAAACGGATGAGGCGCAGCGAAACCTGGACACAACAAGGCGCAACGTACGTCTCGACACCCGGTCGCTGTTCCGCCAGATCAGCACCAACATGCAGACGCTGCGCGCCCAGAGGCAGACGATCATTTCCCGCCGCAGCGCCCTGGATGCAACCCGGGCAGGTTATGACGTGGGCACGCGCAATATCGTCGAGGTTCTGGATGCCGAACAGAACTACTACGTGGCACTGCGCGATTTCGCCAATGCCCGCTATGACTATGTGCTGAATACGCTCCGGCTCAAGCAGGCGGCGGGCACACTCAGCCCGCAGGATCTGGCCGAACTCGATCGCTGGTTGAGCGCCTCAGCGCCAGGTATTGAGCGGCTTGCCCGTGAGGTAACCCGTGAAGCCGAGGCGCAGAATGGCAATGGCAACAATGGGGATCAGCAGCGCTGATCGCGGAGCCGGGCAACGCCGTCGACAAGCCGTTCGACGGCGCCCCGGTTGGCATCCACCACCGCGGACGCCCCCTCGCCCATCCGTTGACGGGTGTCAGCATCCTCAAGAACCGTGACCACAGCCTGCCCCAGCTCCGCGCCCCCATCAACCCGGATGACACCACCCTCGGCCTCAAGAAACTCGAAGACCGTAATAAAGTTGAACACGTGCTGGCCCGTCAGGATCGGGAGCCCCCAGGCCGCCGCTTCCAATGGGTTATGACCGCCCCGCTCAATCAGGGATCCCCCGATGAACGCGAGATCGGCCGCCCCGAAGAGCATCAGAAGCTCCCCCATGGTATCGGCAAGATAGACGGAAACCTGTTCAGGCGACTCCGCACGGGATCGGCGACTGACGGAGAGCCCCCGCCTCCCAATCTCACTGAAGACCGGATCAAACCGCTCCCGATGGCGGGGCACCAGGATCAGCAGCGCGTCCGGCTGACGCTCGAGTAACCGGGCGTGGGCCTCAAGAACCTGCTCGTCCTCCCCTTCATGGGTGCTCGCCGCGATCCAGACCGGGCGCGCCCCCATCTGTTCGCGTAGCTCGGCTGCCTGCTTCCGGGTCGCGTCATCAATGCTCACGTCGTACTTGATCGAGCCCGTCACCGCCAGACGCTCAGCCGCTACCCCGAGGCGCTCGAAACGCGCCGCATCGGGCTTCGCCTGGGCAGCAACCCAGTCCAGGCCTTCAAAGAGCGGGCGGGAAAGGAACCGGAAACGGATGTAGCCCCGCTCGGAACGGGCGGACATGCGCGCATTGGCAAGAACAACAGGAACCCCGCGCTGGTTGCAGGCATGAACCAGGTTCGGCCAGACCTCGGTTTCCATGATAACCAGAACGGAGGGATTCAGGCGTGACAGGAACCGGTGGACCGCATGCGGGACATCCAGGGGCAAATAATAGTGCTGTACCTTATTGGCAAAGGCAGCCTGCACCCGTTCAGCGCCCGTCGGAGTCATGGTGGTCACGACCAGGGAGGAGTCGGGATAACGCTGTCTCAGGCGCTGAATGACCGGGGTTGCGGCAATGACCTCGCCAACGGACGCGGCATGTACCAGCAGACACCCGGGGGTGGCATCGGCGTCAATGTGGCCGAGCCGCTGCGACAACCCACGGCGATAAGCAGGGTCACGCCTGCCCCGGAGCCAGAAAAACAGGAAGACCACCGGCAGCGCCAGGTACATCAACAGGGAGTAGATCCAGCGCGCCATTATTCAGCGTTCTCCCTCGTCAGCCCGCCCGTTTCAGTCGCTTGCGAGTGTCAGCCACTCACTATTCTGATCACGGAGCCCTTCGACCGAATCAAAGTACATCTGCTGGAAGCGTTGCGTGATGGGCCCTCGGTGGCCCTTCCCGATCTGGCGATTATCCAGTTCCCGGATGGGGAGCACCTCGGCCGCGGTCCCTGTAAAGAAGGCTTCGTCCGCGATATAGACTTCGTCACGGGTGATCCGCTTTTCCTTCACGGGAATGGAGAGCTCCTCGGCAAACGCCAGGATGGTGCGACGGGTAATGCCATCCAGACAGGATGTCAGTTCCGGCGTGTAGAGAACGCCGTCGCTCACGATGAACAGGTTCTCGCCCGAGCCCTCGGCCACATAGCCTTCGTTGTCCAGCAGCAAAGCCTCGTCGTAACCACAGGTCATGGCTTCGTTCAGCGCCAGCATGGAGTTGATGTAGTTGCCGTTCGCCTTAGCCTTGCACATGGTGATGTTGACGTGATGCCGGGTATAGGAAGAGGTCCGGATGCGGATGCCCTGCTCCCGAGCCTCCGGCGCCATGTAGGAGGGCCACTCCCAGGCCGCTACCGTCACATGCACATTGAGGTTATCGGCACGCAGCCCCATGCCCTCGGAGCCCAGAAACGCCATAGGCCGGATATAGGCGGAGGCCAACCCGTTCTCGCGGACGACCAGACGCTGGGCCTCGTTCAGGGTTTCCGCGCTGTAGGGGAGTTTCATGTTCAGGATGTGCGCTGAGCGCATCAGTCGCTGGGTATGATCCTGGAGCCGGAAAATCGCCGGACCCTCATTGGTCTGGTAGGCTCTCACTCCCTCAAAACAGCCCATGCCGTAGTGCAGGGTGTGGGTCAGCACATGAACCTTGGCTTCCCGCCAGGGGACCATTTCCCCGTCGAGCCAGATAAGACCGTCGCGATCCGCCATCGACATTGCCGGAAACTCCTCTTGTTAGGGCATTGAACCGGCCAATTCTAGCAGGAAAATCCGGGCCGTCGAAGGACGCTGTTCACGTCGCGTTCAGGGTTTCGCCCATGATCGCCTCCCAGCACTGACGGATATAGGCCCGCTCCTCGGGGAAAGCGCTCGCATCGATTTCACTGTTCTGGCGCTGCAGCGCCCGTCGATGAATGGTTGAGCGCATGGAAATGTAGATGTCACGCATCCGCTCGGCGCGCTCCGGGTCCATTACACCGGCCTGCCCAAGAGACTCCATCTGGCGGATGTTATCGGACTGGTCCGTGATCTGTGGGTAGTCATGGGCCCAGGCAAGAATCAGGTACTGGACCATGAACTCAATGTCGATGATGCCGCCACGGTTCTGCTTGATGTGAAAGACTGACGGATCGGTGGAAGCGAGGTTCTCCCGCATCCGCCGGCGCATATCAATCACCTCCCGGCGCAGGGACTCAGGATCGCGCGACCGGCAGAGGATGTCGCGCCGGATTCCGGCAAAGCGCTTCCCGGAGTCCGGACTGCCGGCCACCCAGCGGGCCCGCACAAGAGCCTGGTGTTCCCAGGTCCAGGCCTCGCGCTCCTGATACCCCTGGAAAGCGTCCACTGTTGAAACAAGCAGCCCGGAATTGCCGGACGGACGCAGACGCATATCCACCTCATAGAGTTGCCCCGACGGCGTCTGCGTATTGAGGATATGTACCACCCTCTGCCCAAGCCGCGCGTAGAACACGGCATTGTCGATGGAGCGGGCGCCCTCGGTGCTGGCCTGGGGATCGCTGTTGTGGACGAACACCAGGTCCAGATCCGAGGTATAGCCCAGCTCAATACCGCCAAACTTGCCATAGCCGATGACCGCAAAATCCGGCTCTACGTGCTGGCCCTGCCCATCGGTTGGCGTACCATAACGCTGGGTCAGGTTCTGCCACGCAAGGACCACCACATGGTCGAGAACGGTCTCGGCAATCCAGGTCAGGTAGTCGCTGACCTTCATCAGCGGCAGGGTCCCGCGCAGCTCGGAGGCCGCCACCCTCAGGACATGGGCTTTCTTGAAATGCCGCAGGGTTTCCATCTGCTGCTCGAGATCGTCCAGCGGAATCCGCAGCATCTGCTGGTTCAGGTCATCATGAAGCTGATCCTTTCCGGGCGGCGAATACAGGCTTTCCGCATTGAGCAGTTCATCGAGCAGCAACGGGGTTTCCGCCAGCTGATCCGCAATCCAGGGGCTGGCGCCACAGAGCTTGACCAGCTCGCGAAGCGCCCCCGGGTTCTCCGTCAGCAGCAGCAGATAGGCACTGCGCCGCAGCACCGATTCCACCAGTGCCAGACTGCGATCGAGGGTCAGCGAAGGCGTGTCCTCTCCGGAAAGTGCCTCGAGAAGCATCGGCATGAAGCGATCCAGGCGGCGGCGCCCCTCGCTCTGAAGGGTACTCACCGTTCGACCCTGACGCAGTTCCGCCAGCAGCTCCATTGACCTCTCGGGCTCTTCATAGCCATTGCTGGAGAGCCAGTCACGGGCAGCATCCCCCGTGAGCGTTCCTATCCAGACATCATGCCAGCTGTCCGCCGCGGAATCGCTGGCCTCTTCCTCTTCATCCGAAGCGATGATGTCTGCAAAATGTCCGTTGACCCGCGCCCTGTGATCAGCCAATTCCTGCTCGAAGGATGCCCAGTCCGAATACCCCATGATCAGCGCCACCCGGGAACGAGCCTCAGGGTCGTCCGGGAGGGTCTGCGTCTGTTTGTCGGCAATGCCCTGGAGGGCATGTTCCGTATCGCGGAGGAAGAGGTAGGCCGCATCCAGGTCCGCGACCACGGACTCCGGAAGCAGTTCCAGGTCGGCCAGTGTACTCAGGACCGTGCGCAGCATCCGATCCTGGAGCACCGGGTCCCGGCCACCGCGAATCAGCTGGAATGCCTGGACAATAAACTCGATCTCGCGAATACCGCCCGCACCCAGCTTGATATTGTTCTCCAGGGAACGGCGGCGAACTTCACGCTGAATCAGGCGTTTCATTTCCCGCAGCGACTCAAAGGCGGAAAAATCAACATAGCGCCGGTAAATGAACGGATGAAGCAGTTTCATCAACTGCCCGCCGGCGCTGAAGTCCCCGGCCACCACCCGGGCCTTGATCAGCGCATAGCGCTCCCATTCCCGGCCCTGGTTCTGGTAATAGGTCTCCATGGCATCGAAGCTGAGCGCGATCGAGCCACTCTGGCCGTAAGGGCGCAGGCGCATATCAACCCGGAACACAAAGCCATCGGCCATGGGTTGGTCCAGGGTCCTGATTACGCGCTGACCAAGCCGGTTGAAGAAAACCTGGTTATCAACGGAGCGGCGGCTGCCTTCTGTTTCACCACCGGAGGGAAACGCGAATATCAGGTCAATATCCGAGGAGAGATTGAGTTCGCAGGCCCCAAGCTTGCCCATGCCCAGGACAACAAGTTGCTGGGCAGACCGTTCGCCAGTCTCGGGATTGCGCCCCATGGGCGTCCCCCATTCACGGCAGGCATCGGCGTAGAGCCAGTCAACAGCGCCCTGAATGCAGACGTCGGCCAGTTCGGACATGGCGCCGGCGGTTTCCTCAAAATCCGCGAGCTTCAGCAGATCCCGCCAGACTGTGCGGAACATCCAGCGGCGCCGGAAATGGCGCAGCGCTGCATTCAGCTGTTCTTCCGTCTCGATATGGGAGCTATCATGGCTCCAAGCTTCACGGATCTCACCCGGACACCATGGCTGGTCCAGAACGCCATTGTCACGCAGTGGCACCAGTATATCGGAATGGCGTACCAGCTGTTCATGCAGGAAATCACTTCGCGCCAGGGCCTGAACAACCTGCCCGCTGTGCTCATGGAACCATTCCTGCCAGCCGGCATCCTCTATGGTCATGAGGCTGTTCCAGCCGGTATTCACGGTTTCCTGCAGTGCCTCGGGAACGTCCTGCATTCGGCTTACTCCTGGATTGTCTCGTTGTCCCAATCCTCAGGGGTTGCAGGCGCTATGTCCAGAGGCAGGACAGTCTCTCAGTTAGTGACCAGGGTCAGCTGGAGAGCGGCCAGTCCGGGGAGGTCTACAAGCGCTCTACGCGGGGACCGCTCCTCTTCGGCAGCGCGATGCAGGGCCTCGGTCACATCCGAAAAGAGTGCTTCAGCTCCTTTGGCGCTGGCGTGCGCGGCAACATCCCGGTGCGCTTCCAGAAGGCCGGGCCAGAGATCCGCCTGATCACACTGCCAGGCCTGACAGAGCTGCATCATCCAGCGAGCCACCGGATCGCCCTCAGGCTCCGGAAAACGATGGATCCCCGCAAGGCAATAGCCCTGCTCGGCCTTGCTGATGCCATTCAGCAGCGCCGGGACATCGGACACCATGTCGCGAGCAACTCGCCCCAACGCCAATGCGTCCCCGGATTTCAGCTCAAGCTCGACCTCCAACAGGGGGACCTCAGCCTGCCCGGCCCGGATCACGCCCCTATCAATCGCGCACTCAATCTCCGTGGCAATGCCCTCGTTGGACTTCTCCGTAAGATCCAGAACCCGCCGCTCGAAATCCGTATCAAAACAGGGCATAAGATGATTCAGCGCGGGGTGGCCCGCCAGCGGCGTCTCATCCAGCAGCCCCAGATCCAGGGAAGGCTCGTCCCGGTTCCATTCCCACTCTTCGCGCTCCATGGCGCCCGACTGCATATGGCCCCGGGTCTTGAGGGTCTGGATGATCTGCTCGCCGGTTTCGCGCAGCCGCAGCGCAACCCGCTCACGATTGAGCTGGCCATCCGGCGTATCAAAGTAGCGGTTACGCAGCGACAGAGGCGCGCCCGGAGGGCGTCCCCCTTTCCCGAGAAGCCATTGGTGGGCGGCCTCCAGGTTCTCCTCGGTAACGCTCAACTTGAGTTCGGTTTCACTCATGGCAGCTCAGAACCGGTAGCGGGAGCCGATGATCAGGTCCCGGCGCATGGGCGTCATGCCATCCGATTCAAGCTGATACCCCTCCACGTACACGGCCATGCTCTCATTCACATCGTGAAGGATCTGGGCGGTGTAGGCCGTCCGGGTTTCAGTGTCGGCCTGGGTATCATCCCGTTCACGCTCCCAGGCTACGGAAAAGCGGTTGGGGCCGATGCTGTAGGTGGTCAGCAGTGAGCCCACGTTCCTGACGTCGTCCCGATGCTGGTACTGGGCCGTCAGGCTCCAGCGTTCGCCCTTGTAGCTGCCCCGGGCACCATAGGTGTTTTCATTATTGCGCTCACCCAGGCGTGCGGTACTGTCGCCGTCATTGGAGTCCATGCCGAGGGCCCAGACCCAGTTGCCACTCTTGTAGGTAGTGATCAGCTGGTAGGGGCGCCCTTCTTTCTCATTACCATCAGCCACATCGTCGTTACCATCTTCATTGAGCTGAACGGCGCCATGGAACTGCCAATTACCGTAAGAAGGAGAGCGGTACTGGATCAGGCGATCGCGTCCAGTGTCATAGGGCCCCTTGAAATGACGAAGAACATCACCCTCCTCATCACGGAACTCGCCCTCGAAGAAGTTCGCCACGCGGTCAAGCTCCTGCTCGAACACGCTGTCATCAGTACCGCCCCAGATGCGCCCGAAATCGCCTTCAACACCCAGGTAGGCGTATTCCAGGTTGTCGGTCATCCCATCATCGTCAGTGGGGATCGAGGACCATTCACCCCGGACGAACGCCTCCGTACCGGGCATGATCTCCGTCTGGTTGCGAACCCCGATCCATGAGTGGTTGTCCCGGAAACTGGTCTGGCTGCCCTGTTGGATATTACGGGTTTCATTATGCTCCAGCGCCAGGGAGAGCTGACCGTACACCTCAGGCATCATGTCCATCCGGTGCATCATCTCATCAATCTCCGCCTGGGTCGGATCATCGGCGGCCTGGATCACACCGCCTGCCGTCAGCAGCATCGTGGCGGCCACGCAACGCATTGTTCTCATAGTCACTGCCCTTTTTCCGTGAAGCCGGCAGGATACCACTGCAGGGGGGCTGCCTAAACCTCCAGCAGAAAGGTAACCGGACCGTCGTTCACCAGAGATACCTGCATGTCCGCACCGAAAACCCCGCTGGCGACATGCCCGAGACCGGCGCCGTCCTGTGTAACCTGGTTCCCGGCCGCCGCGACAAACCGGAGAAACAGAGCCTGCGCCTGTTCCGGCGGGGCGGAGCTGCTGAAGGAGGGTCGCATTCCCTTGCGCGTGTCAGCGGCCAGTGTGAACTGCGGCACAACCAGCAGCTCGCCACGGATATCCAGAAGGCTGAGATTCATGCGCCCCGCATCATCAGGAAACACCCGGTACCCCAGCACCTTCTGGACGAGTCGCTGCATACGGGCATCATCATCATCCTTCTCGACACCCAGAAGCAGCAACAGCCCGCGATCCACGGCCCCGACCACCTCGGCGTCCACCCGCACATCAGCGCTGGAAACCCGCTGTATCAGCCCTTTCACGACACTGCCCTCCTTTTTCTGTTGTCCCGGACAGGCGGATCATGCCATCGACCCCGGGTCCAGGAAAGCAGGCACCATATCAGGGCACGAGGTCGCCCAGGCGCCCCATAACGGAGCTGGCGAGCGTTTCCCGCAACCTCTCCCAACGCCACCCCACCTGAAAAAGCTCCCTAAAACGCTGTTTAATAGGCATTTAAATTTTTGGGCACAACTCCTGCTAGGAGAGAACCAAGTTGCACTGCAACGGATAACCCAGGCAAATAAAATAGCCAACGGAGGCTTAAAACCATGCAAACACCAAAGAATCGCCTTGCAACCTATGTCGCGGCCGGAATCATGGGCTCAACCGCCGTGCTGGCCGCATCCCCGGCCGCCGCCTTTGATCCCAGCCTGAGCGCCGGTGTCGGCATCTCCAACATGTACCTGTTCCGGGGCTTTGACCTGAGCGATGCCGGTCAGGCACACATTTCCGGAAGCCTGGATCTTGATAGCGGGATGGGCCTTTATACGGGCGTCTGGGCCGCAAGCGGCGACGGAACGGCTGGACAGGAATATGATCTTTACGCAGGGTACGCGACTGACCTGACAGATGATGTTTCAATCGATGTCGGAGCCATCAGCTACATCTATCCAAAGCAAAGCAAAGCCGTCAGCCAGGATGGATTTGGCGATTTCTCGGAAGCCTACGCCAGCATCAGCGCTTACGGCGCATCGCTGTATTACGCAGACAACATTGCTGGCGATCCGGGTTACACCTACACCTCGCTGAGCTATGGTTATGGACCGGTCAGCGCGGCCATTGGCCAGAACAGTTCAGATGATGCAGACAACACCCACCTTGACCTGACCTTCCAGTTCAATGACGAGATTGCCTTCACTGCCAGCACACTCGTGGACGTGGAAGACGACACCCAGACCCGTCGTTCCACACTGGTCCAGGTGTCCTACTCAAAGTCCTTCGACTTCAAGTAAGCCCTTCCGCCAGACAAAACCGCTCCCAACCCGGGAGCGGTTTCCTTCCAACCACTGATGAGCAAAAAAGCGAGCGGACAGGTCTTTCCAGAACCGTCCGGAGCCATGGATGGCGGAGGCGAGCGTACAGGGCCGTATTCACAGCGTGTTCTGGAAAGACCTGTCCGCTCGCTTTTTTGCTCATCAGTCACTCAACCCAAACTCGGGCCCAAACCGATCACTCATGGCATCCGTAGCCCGTATCAGCGCATCCACGATCGGCGGTTCTGAAGCTGCATGCCCTGCATCCCTGACGATGGAAAGATCGGCCTCCGGCCAGGCGTCGGACAATGTCATCGCGTTCTCCAACGGGCAGATCATGTCATAGCGCCCATGCACCAACCGGGCCGGAATATCCCTGAGCCGATCCGCGTGCGCCATGATCTGGTTTTCCTCAATGAAGCCGCCGTTGATGAAGTAATGGCATTCGATGCGCGCCAGGGAGGTCGCCATATGGGTCTGGCCGAACCGTTCAACGACTGTCGGACTCGGATGCAGGGTGGCACAGCGCCCTTCCCAGATGGACCAGGCACGCGCGGCCTGAAGCCGCTGGAGCTCATTGTCGCCGATCAGACGCTTGTGATAGGCGGACACCAGATCCTGGCGTTCCTCGGGAGGAATCAGCGCAACAAAGTCTTCCCAGTAATCCGGAAACACGCGACTTGCCCCCTCATGCAGGAACCACTGGATATCCGCAGCGCGACAGAGAAAGATACCGCGCAGAATCATGCCCAGAACGGGTTGCGGATAGCACTGGGCATAGAGCAGGCTCAGTGTGGCCCCCCAACTGCCCCCGAACAGCAGCCAGCGATCAACGCCCAGAAAGGCCCTGATGCGCTCCATGTCCTCAATGAGGTGGTCTGTGGTGTTGCTTTCCAGGGATGCAAAGGGCGTGGAGCGGCCACTGCCGCGCTGATCGAAGAGGATAATACGGAAGCGTTCGGCGTCGAAGAAGCGCCTCGCGGCGGCGTCACTGCCCGCGCCGGGGCCGCCATGGACAACAAGAACAGGTATCCCCTCAGGGTTACCGGACTCTTCCAGGTAGAGGGAATGCCCATCGCCTACGTCCAGGCGATGGGTCGCATAAGGCTCAACTTCCGGATAAAGCGTTAGCATGCAGGCCTGTCACCCCATTGCGTCAGTTCCTTTAACCGCAGTCTAGAGGCAGGTCCCGCTACAGGCCAATACTATTTCTTGCCGGCGCGCTTGCGCTCAACCTCGGTCAGCAGTTTCTTGCGGACACGGACGCTGGCGGGCGTCACCTCGACGAGCTCATCATCATCGATGAACTCGAGCGCGTTCTCGAGCGTCATGTCGATCGGCGGTGTCAGCACCAGGTTCTCATCAGTGCCCGCAGCACGCACGTTGGTCAACTGCTTGCCCTTGGTCGGATTCACGGTCAGGTCACTCTCGCGGGCATGGATCCCGATGATCATGCCTTCGTAGACTTCCCTGCCGGGTGCCACCATCAGGCGGCCACGATCCTGAAGCGTGAACAGCGAGTAGGCAGTTGTCTTACCCTTGACCATGGAAACGATGGCGCCGTTATGGCGATGCTCCGCCATGCCGCCCTTAACCGGCCCCCAGTGATCGAACACATGGGTCAGGATCCCGGAGCCGGACGTCAGCGTCAGGAACTGGGAGCGGAAACCGATCAGCCCCCGCGCCGGCATGATGAAATCAAGCCGGATACGGCCGCGCCCGTCGGGGACCATGTTCTCCATTTCCGCCCGGCGGTTACCGAGCTCTTCCATCACCGGCCCCTGGTGCTGATCCTCAATATCAACCACCACCTGCTCATAGGGCTCTTCGGTGCCGTTCTCACCCTGGCGCTGCACCACTTCGGGGCGTGAAACCCCAAGCTCGAAGCCTTCGCGGCGCATATTCTCGATCAGGACCGCCAGGTGGAGCTCACCACGGCCTGAAACCGTGAACTTCTCTGCCGCGTCGCCCTGCTCAACCCGCAGTGCCACGTTGTGCAGAAGCTCCTGCTCCAGCCGCTCCTTGATCTGGCGGCTGGTCACGAACTTGCCTTCCTGACCCGCAAAAGGCGAGTTGTTGACCTGGAACGTCATGCTCACTGTCGGCTCATCCACCGTCAGCGGCGGCATGGCCTCTGGCGCTTCCCGGGCACAGATCGTATCCGAGATGTGCAGATCACCGATGCCGGAAATACAGACAATCTCACCGGCATTGGCTTCGTCGACATTGATGCGATTCAGCCCCAGGAAGCCTTTCACCTCCAGCAGCTTGGCATTGCGTTGCTTTCCATGGCGGTCAATGACCGTCACCTGCTGGCCGGGTTTCATCTGACCACCCTTGATGCGGCCCACACCCAGAACGCCCACATAGGGGTCGTAGTCCAGGGATGACACCTGCATCTGTAGCGACGCGTCGGGATCAACGGTCGGCGCTGGCACATTGTCAACGATCATGCGGAACAGCGACTGCATATCGTCTTCCATATGCTCCGGATCGGGGCCAGCAACGCCGTTAATGGCTGAAGCATAGAGAACCGGGAAATCAAGTTGCTCTTCGTTGGCGCCGAGTGCATCAAAAAGTTCAAAAACTTCGTTGACCACCCAGTCGGGGCGCGCGCCTTCCCGGTCGACCTTGTTCACCACGAGGATCGGGTTCAGGCCCTGTGCAAACGCTTTCTGGGTTACAAAGCGGGTCTGTGGCATGGGGCCGTCAACCGCGTCCACGAGCAGCAGCACCGAATCCACCATGGACATGACGCGCTCCACCTCACCGCCGAAGTCGGCGTGACCGGGGGTATCGACGATGTTGATGCGGTAGTCGTGCCAGTTCAGCGCCGTGTTCTTGGACAGGATGGTAATGCCACGCTCTTTTTCCTGGTCGTCCGAATCCATGATCCGGTCGGTGTCCGAGTTCTTGCGATCCAGGGTTCCCGACTGCTGCAACAACTGGTCGACCAGCGTGGTCTTCCCATGGTCAACGTGGGCGATGATGGCGATGTTGCGAAGATTTTCTATCACGAAGGAGCCTCTGAATCACTGGTATTTTCTGAAAAGGACGGACACAATGGTAACCGGACGGCTGAGCCGGTCCGGGGCGGCGCAGTATACAGCAATAAGAAAGGCTGTACCATCTGATCACGAAATCATCAGTGATTACCGCACTCGTCCCTGCCGCACCAAAAAAGAACATTTCCGGCATTGATCGCACCATTAAAGTGCAGTCCTGCGGGTTGTTTTTGCACCACCGTGGCGCCAAGCTGTTGTTATGCGGCAAATCTGGCGGCGATTTTAAATTGGCAGCGATTTTGCTTGTAACGATTCAGGCGCTACAACGGGACCTATAACGGTGCACGCCGGGTCTACGCCACAGAGCAAAACAGCTCTCTTATATCAACACGAACCACAGATGGAGTTCTGACCATGTCCAGCAAGACGATGAATCTTATCCAGGAACACGACGTTAAATGGGTGGACCTGCGATTCACCGACAGCCGCGGCAAAGAGATGCACGTAACACTGCCCGCCAAGGAAGTGGATGACGACTTCTTCACCGACGGCAAAATGTTTGATGGCTCCTCCATCAACGGCTGGAAGGGCATCAATGAGTCCGACATGATCCTGATGCCGGATGACAATGCAGTAACGCTGGATCCGTTCACCGAAGAACCGACAGTCAACATTACCTGCGACATTGTTGAGCCCGCCACCATGCAGGGCTACGAGCGTGATCCCCGCTCCGTGGCACGCCGCGCGGAAGACTACATGCAGTCCGCTGGTATTGCCGACTCCGCCCTTTTCGGCCCGGAGCCCGAATTCTTCGTCTTCGATTCCGCCAAGTGGAAAGTGGACATGGATTCCGCCATGTACGAGATCCATTCCGAGGAAGCAGCCTGGGTATCCGGCGAGGACTTTGAGCGCAACAACATCGGTCACCGCCCCAGCGTGAAAGGCGGCTATTTCCCGGTACCGCCTGTGGATTCGCTGCATGACCTGCGTGGTGCCATGTGTGGCGCCATGGAAGCGATGGATCTCGACGTGGAAGTCCACCACCACGAAGTGGGCACAGCCGGCCAGTGCGAAATCGGCGTCGGCGCCAATACCCTGGTGCGCAAGGCCGACGAAGTGCAGGTTCTCAAGTACTGTGTGCACAACGTCGCCCACGCCTACGGCAAGACAGCCACGTTTATGCCCAAGCCGGTTGTTGGCGATAACGGCTCCGGCATGCACGTTCACATGTCCCTGAGCAAGGACGGCAAGAACCTGTTTGCCGGCGACAGCTACGCGGGTCTGAGCGAAACCGCCCTGTATTACATCGGCGGCGTTATCAAGCACGCCAGGGCCATCAACGCCTTCACCAACGCATCCACCAACTCCTACAAGCGCCTGGTTCCCGGCTTTGAGGCACCGGTTATGCTGGCCTACTCCGCCCGCAACCGGTCCGCGTCCATCCGGATTCCTTACGTGAACAGCCCGAAGGGGCGCCGGATGGAAGTCCGCTTCCCGGATGCCACCGCCAATCCCTACCTCGCGTTTGCCGCGCTGGCTATGGCGGGTCTCGACGGCATCCAGAACAAGATCCACCCCGGCGAAGCCATGGACAAGGACCTGTACGATCTGCCGGCTGAGGAAGCACTGGAAATCCCGACAGTTGCGGAAACCTTCCAGGAAGCGCTCGACGCACTCGAGGCGGACCATGAGTTCCTGACCCGTGGCGGCGTCTTCACCGAGGACATGATCCAGGCCTACCTGGACCTCAAGCGTGAAGACGTAACACGCTACAACATGACCACCCATCCGGTGGAATTCGACATGTACTACTCTGTCTAAACAGGGAACGGTACGGTCAGAAACCCGGCCGGGGTAACCCGCGCCGGGTTTTTTATTGCATTAAGCGCGTCAGGCTCCAATAATCAGGTGAGAGTTTCCACACTGCTGAATGGGAGCATCATGACGCTGACCACTTCCTGCTCTTACCGTATCCGCGCTGCGCTGATCCTTTCAGTCCTGGTGGTGCTGCCTTTTGGTGCAGTACAGGCGGAAGAGATCTATCGGCATGTGGATGATCAGGGGAACGTGACCTATTCGGACGAACCGCCCGAGAAGGATAGTAAACCCATGGAGCTTGCCCCGCTTCCAGAGGTGAGCATACCGACCCCCGAGCGCCCCTCCAGCAGACGGAACACCCAGGAGGAAGACACCGAAGAGACCCAGGAACGTGAACGCTACAAGCGCGTTGAGATCGTGGAACCGGAACATGACAGTGCTTTCTGGCACGGCGGTGGCATGGTCACTATACGTGCACGCACCGAGCCCAGGTTATCCAAAGGACACAGCTACCAGCTTGAGTTTGATGGGGAACGCGGCGACACGAACCGTAGTGGAAGGTTTTCGCTGAACAACGTCAACCGCGGCACACACACCGTTGTTGTGCACGTTCTTGATTCCAGTGGCCAAGTCATCACCTCTTCCGATACCACCCGATTCACCCTCCATCGCCCATCGCGCCTGAACTGATCCTTTAAGCCTTCAAACCCTCTTCACAAGCGGGCCAAGTAAGCGCACCATATTAGTGCACTCCACAGGTGCCGCGCCCTCTTTTGGTGAACTGCGTTGGCCAAATGCTAAGCATCCCACAGCCCCGCACATAAGCACCTGTTTTTTAGGCTTTTCGTAAACCGGAAACAGGGCTCATTTCTGGTTCACTTTTTGCAGACTCCTTGCGAGGGAGGATGATATGACCGAACCGATGCACCAGCGCATACTGGACAACCTGGCCACAGCCGTCCTGGTGCTGGATAACACCAAGCACACCCGCTATATCAACCCGGCCGCCGAGATGCTGCTGCAGACCAGCGGGGACCGGATTCGGGGATTGCCGGTTACGGACATCTTTGTGGAGCCCGACTCTGCCCTCCAGACGCTGACGGAAACCGCGGCCACCGGTCATACCTTCACCAAGCGTGAAGCGGAACTGCTGCTGCCCAACGGCCAGATGATCTGTGTTGATTATTCCGTTTCCCCCTTTCCCGGCGACGAACCCCTGCTGCTGATGGAAATCCAGCAACGGGACCGGCTGCAGCGCATTACCCGGGAAGAGGAAATGCTCACCCAGCAGGAGACCACCCGCACCCTGGTGCGCGGCATGGCGCACGAGATCAAGAACCCGCTGGGCGGTATCCGGGGTGCAGCCCAGTTGCTTCAACGGGAACTCGACAACCCGGAGCTGCAGGACTTTACCCGGGTCATCATGGAAGAGGTGGACCGCCTGCGCACCCTGGTGGACCGGATGCTGGGCCCGAACCGGGCCATTGAGACCGCCCCGACCAACATCCACGACGTGATCGAGCATGTCAGGACGCTACTGGAGGCGGAAGGCGGCGATCAGGTCCGATTCGTACGCGATTACGACCCCAGCATCCCCGAATTCATGGGTGACCGAGAGCAGCTGATCCAGGCGATCCTCAATATCGCCCGCAACGCGCTGGAAATACTCACCCAGCATCCGCCTGCCGATACTGCGCCAACAATCACCATGCGCACCCGCGCCCTGCGTCAGTTCACTATCGGCCACAAGCGCCACCGGCTGGCGTGCCGGGTGGACATCATCGATAACGGCCCCGGCATCCCCAAGGAACTGCAACAGAACATCTTCTACCCCATGATCAGCGGGCGCGCGGATGGCACCGGCCTGGGGCTCGCCATTACCCAGAGCATCGTGGGGCAGCATCAGGGCCTGGTGGAATGCGAGAGCAGGCCAGGCCATACGCGCTTTATCATTTTCCTGCCGCTGGAGTCTTCCGAATGACTGAGAACGCGACTGTCTGGATCATCGACGACGACCGGAGCATCCGCTGGGTTCTCGACCGTGCGCTGTCCCAGGCCGGCATGACCACCGTCAGTTTCGAGTCCGGGGAAGGCGTGCTGGCGCGCCTGGAAACAGAAGTCCCGGATGCGATCATCAGCGACATCCGAATGCCCGGCATTGACGGCATCAGTCTTCTCAAATCCATCGGGCAGGATTACCCGGATGTGCCGGTTATCATCATGACCGCCCACTCTGATCTGGACAGCGCCGTCTCTTCCTATCAGACGGGCGCCTTCGAGTACCTGCCCAAACCCTTTGACGTGGACGAGGCCCTGGAACTGCTCCGCCGCGCCATTGAACACAGCCGCGAGCGTCGCTCCACCAGCAGGGCAGCCAACGTGGAAGCCCGGGGCGAGAATGCGGAGATCATTGGGGAAGCCCCCGCCATGCAGGAGGTTTTCCGGGCCATTGGCCGGTTGTCCCATTCCAATATAACGGTGCTCATCAACGGTGAGAGCGGCACGGGTAAGGAACTGGTGGCGCGCGCCCTGCATAATCACAGCCCCAGGGATGACGGCCCCTTTGTCGCGCTGAACATGGCCGCCATTCCCCGCGACCTGATTGAATCGGAACTTTTCGGCCACGAGAAAGGCGCCTTCACCGGTGCGACCGCCGTTCGCCAGGGGCGGTTTGAGCAGTCCCATAGGGGTACCCTCTTCCTGGATGAGATCGGCGATATGCCCGCCGAAACCCAGACGCGGCTGCTGCGGGTCCTGGCCGACGGCGAGTTCTACCGCGTGGGCGGGACCACGCCCATGCGCGTGGATGTGCGCATCATTGCCGCCACCCACCAGGACCTCGAAGAACGGGTCCGCGAGGGCAGCTTCCGGGAGGACCTGTTCCACCGCCTGAACGTCATCCGCATCCACCTGCCCACACTGAGCGAACGCCGGGAAGACATCCCGCTGCTGATGCACCACTTCCTGAAGAAAGCGGCGCAGGAGTTGTCCGTGGAGCCCAAGGTGCTGAAGCCGGAAACCGAGACCTACCTGGGGACCCTGCCCTGGCCAGGCAACGTGCGCCAGCTGGAGAACGTCTGCCGTTGGTTGACTGTCATGGCATCCGGTCGGGAAGTACACGTGGGCGACCTGCCCCGCGAGCTGATCGAGCAGGGAGCCTCCGAAAGCACCGGCGGAAGCTGGCAGGAACAGTTGCGTGACTGGGCGGACAAGGCGCTGAAGCAGGGCAAGCATCCGATACTGGACACAGCCCTGCCGGAGTTTGAGCGCGTTATGATTGAGGTGGCACTCAAGCACACCGGAGGGCGGCGTCGGGATGCCGCCGGTATGCTGGGGTGGGGGCGTAATACGCTGACGCGCAAGATCAAGGAGCTGGGGATGGATGCGGGGGACGGGGAGGACTGAGAAGCGCCCTACCGCACCTCCCGCCAGTGGATGATGCGGTCGTGGCCGCGGTAGACGCCCAACGTGACCCGCCCGCGTGGCGGCTCGGGCTCACCGGCCTCGTCCTCAGCGAGAGGCCAGAGAAACTCAAAGGCCCCGTCCCAGATAACGAAGGTGTCGCCGCGCTGGGGATCGGAAAGTGGCTCAACGAGAAGCGAGTCGCGCTCCTCGCCCTCACCCATAAGAAGCTCCCCTGACGTGACCGTAAGGGTCGCAATGTCATCGCTCAGGCTGAAATCGTCCTCGTCGTACGCGGTACAGCCATCCCAGTCATTGACGATGAAACGCTCCCCATCAAAGCGATGCACCCTGAAGGGGACCGGAATCGCGACCTCCTCACTGCCGAAGGCGTTCTCAACACGGCCCCGCCCGAAAACGATCTCAATACCCGAGAAATCCACCGGGAAGAGCGTCTTCTGTGACTCCGACGTCATGGAGACACCATCCTGATCCGTGTAATTATCCAGGAAAAACTCAAGATCCGGAGGGAAGGGCTCAACTCGGGCGTTGGCGGAGCGCTCGTAGGTGATCTCCCCATCACCGGACAACGAGACATCAAAGGTACCGGATCCGGATCGGGACAAAGAAGGGGCCTGGGGCGCGTACTCGACATTCAGCGCCTGCCCATCCACTCCGACCTCTTTAGAGTCCGTATCCGGATAGCTGGCATCGATCCCTCCGGCGACCTCCCTGAAGAAATCCCCTTCAGTGTAATTGCCGGTTACAGTGCCCTGAGCGTTGACAGCCCTGAGGTTTAGCGAGGGCTGGCCTCCCAACGCCCACGGGGTTGCCTGGCCGGAATAGGAGAATGCATCATCGCCAACACTGCAGTACGCCTCTGCCATGCCCGTAACGTCGCCGTCCTCGTCATGCTCAAAGGCTTGCGGGATCTGGCGCGGTGACAGGGCACTCGGCGCGCTTTCAACCGTCCCGCCGAGATATTCGAACGGTTCAACCGTCAACCTGAACACGCCCACCTCAGAAATCCGGGCCGCGCCGCCGGGTGTTTCGCCCTCATCCGCAAGCTCGATGGCGTCAATTACCGCCTCAGCAGAGCCGTCAGAGCCCGCCTCGGGCGCAATAACGTCCGAGGATAGGTCAAAGCCGGAGAAGGCGAAGTTGGCCAGTGTGTCGCCGCTGTCTTCGATGTTACAGGCATCCTCTTCGCTGTAACCGACAGCGCGAAGTGAAAGGCCTTCCATAACCTCGCCGGCCGTAGCGGTTGTCGCACACTCGGCGTTTGCCTCTTCACAGCCCTGATCGAACACGGGGCAGACACTTTGCGCCCGGGCATTGAAAGGCGAATTGCCCTTCAGGATCAGGCCCAGCTGCTCACTCTCCTCATCGTCGTCCTCATAGCGTGCGTTAAGGGTGACCCGGCCGGCTTCGGGGTAGAACAGCGTGAAAGAGGCGGTTGCCGTATCATCAAAATCAAAATGGACCTCGGAAACCGAGCCGTCCAGATCAATAGCCCGGGATTCGTTGCCGGCGGGATCGACAACAACATCCGGCTGGGCGTTAAGGTCCGCCAGTTCCGGGATTTGCGGTGTTGCGCTGAGCTCTACCACCTCCTTCTCCCCAGAGAGCAGCGGCGCGCAATCATTGGTTACATCGTCAATCTCTACGGCCTGAATGGTGGCTGTAACCTCCGGCTCACCGGAGACAAAATCCGGAAGCTCGAGGACAAAACCGGAATCGGAGAACACAATCGTACAGTCACTCGAGTTACCGGCAAGGTCCACACACTCCGGGCTGTCGGGATCATCAACCACCACGCCCTCGGGGGGCTCAACATTCAGCTCAAGCGGGCCCGAATCGGTGTTCACAACATCAACATTCAGCGGTTCCCCATCAAAGACGAGTGCCTGCCCGGTCGGGGTCAGCTCGGCCTCGAAAGACTCTTCAACGAGATTGCACGCCTCATCAGCACAGGCCCTGATCTCAATCGTCGGAGACCGGCAAGTCAGCGCCTCACTGGGATGTTCGATGCGAAAACGATCCACCACCAGTTGTTCCTCCAAGATCGTAAAGGGCTCACTCTCCGCAGATGTTGCGATTCCCGCCGCCGCCTCCAAGGTGTACCCTACTCCGGGCTCATCGATGGTAAGATTGGCAAAGGTCGCCATGCCATTCTGGACGCCGACGGCGGTCGTGCCAGACAGCGTGCCCCCGCTCGGATTTTCTGCGATTGACAAGCTAATGTCGCCATCATAATCATCGACAAGACTGCCATCCTCGTCGAGGACCTCGACGGTTACCGGAGGGGAAATTGTCTCGTCAGCGAAACTGTCGCTGGGCTGCTGATCGAAGCTGAGTTCAAAGCCACTAACGACATCAACACGCAGAGTACTGGATCCATAGTCCTGCCAGGGCAGAAAGAATAACGGACACGAAAAAATAAATACGTCCTGACAGAATTCGGAGGTGAAGGTCACGTCAAAAGATTCCCCTGGACTGTCTGGAGCAACCAGCTCACGGACTGGCGATCTGTCACAGGGAGATGAACCAAACTCCTCAGATCCAGTCCCTGGCACGCCAAGGCCGTCCGGATCTACCCATGAGTCCTGCCACAGATCTGCATCGATGTCATCACAGCCGCTGGCAGTTACAGACAGTTCAAGCAACTGCCCGGGGGCTACTTCTACCGAATCGAATTCGCTGTTACCAAAGAGAAGAACATCTGCATCAACTATGTCGAACGGGGTACTAATGGCCGACTCCATGTTGCTCGCGCTAGCCCGCAGCGTATACCCATCGCCGACCTCATCAATTATCAAATCATCAAATATGGCGACACCATCGCTTGCAGGTACGGTAAGCGTACCTGATAAATCAGCACTGCCCGGATTGCTTTCCAGCGCTATTTCGACATCGCCGTCAAAGTCCTCCATCAAGTTGCCTTGCGCGTCTTCCGCACGGACGGTTACACCGGGCTCTATCTCCTGGTCGACCAGCGTATTGCTTGGCTGCTGCTCAAAGCTGAGCTGGGCCTCGCTTGTTTCATACGTGATACGAACGCGACCGTCGCCACCTCGACCTCCCGATCTCGCCGTCCCCTTGCTTGTTGCGCCGCCACCACCTCCACCAGGCTCTACGCCTGGCTGGCCATTCTCGCTATCTCCTTCATCACGAATACCGCCGTCCCCGCCATCGCCACCGCCGTCCGGAGCAACGGCACCCACTCGGCTTGTTGCCGTCGCTCCAACGCTGTCGGGACCGGCAGACGAGCCACCTCCGCCTCCGTTGTCTGATTGACGGTCGGCGCCATCACCACCTGACCTGGAGACGAGATTGCCCTGACTGTCCTCTTCCGAACCACCCGCGGCACCATCCTGAGAATTCTGCGGCACACTCCCACCACCTGCCGCAATGACGTCACCATCGACATTCTCGAAGACAGAATCTCCTCCTGCAGCAGCTGACTGACTCCCCTCCCCTACGTTTAGGCTGAAACTGTCCCCTGGAGAAACTTCAAAAATCGAGCTAGCGTAGGCGCCCCCGCCGCCACCACCTGTGCGTCGATTTCCCTGGGCCTCTGTACTGCCTCCACGTCCGCCAGCGCCCCAGGCTTCAACAGTGATCTCACTGACACCATCGGGCACCGTGAACGTGTGCGCACCCGGACTATCGAATGTTTCGGCCTGCTCGGCGTGTGCCTGAGGCATGGCCAGCGCGAATAACATCCCCAGAAATGCGAACCCTGCCATTCTCAATGACAGTCGATCTTGCATCCACTCAGCCCCCGCAAAAGGGTTTTTAATTGATTTCATGACTGCGACTCATGGAAGATCACCAGACTCAATAGCCCTTCAACATTAACTGCCTGCAGCATCGCGGCACGGCAAACCTGCTGCCGCAAAGCCTCCTTAGCGTCGGTCATTGTGCCTTCACCTCTATCACACGGACCGCCTCGGCATCGCCGCTGCCGCAGATTCCCTCGCTGGTTATCAGAACTGCTGAGCCGGATTGATCACAGCTGACAGTTCTGGAGCAACCCTGCAAACCAGCCTCCTCGAATTGGGCTTTGTCCACAGGCGTGACCACACCACATTCGGCGGGATCTTCCCTCAACGCCTGTGCAAGCCCCGCCTGTGCGCCGGATTCGGCCGCATAGAAGGCGCGCGTTGACAGCACATCCAGCGCTTCCATCTCACCGGAGCTTTCCTGAAGCTGCACTATCGTTGCGACAATCAGCGCCATGACCGTGATCAGGAAGATGGCCATAGGAAGACCCGCACCGCGTTGGTGGGTGAAGTGGGTTTGTAGCAGTTTCCGGCAATCAGGGCACATTTCGGATCTGCACCTCCTGCGCCAGAGTATGGGTCTCATTGGTTCGATCGGCTTCGAACTGAAGCTCAATAGTCACCAGTGCGTTCCGGGTGAGGGATGGGGCATCAACACCGAAGGTGGCGCCAGAGAGTCCAGCGCCCGCCACGGCTGGCTCTGCATTCTCAAAGTCGTTTCCGACCCCGTAACCAGAGTAACGGAGCAGGAAACCGTCCCGTTCACAGTAGGTCACTGGCGATCCCAGAACATGGAAACGTCTGCGCGGTGAGTTTGTCGCGAATGTCTCACTACCTCCGAACTCAACCGTATTACCGCTCCAATCTCCTTCGGTGATAGAGAGAACTTCTGTTCCACTCGCGTAAACATCGCCCGCATAGGGATAAATCGAGACTCTGCCTATGGGTTCATCTGTCTGCGCCCCGTCCTCTGTCTCAAACTCGTCGGCTGGCTCTGTCCGGTCGCCTTCGGTGTAACGCCCGCCCTCGGCGATACGGATGAATTCCAAGCATTCACGATTGCCATCGTCGTGTATACGCAGGGAAGTGGGTAGTCCATCGCGCACTTCCCGACTGATCTGCTCGGTCATGATGCTGCCACCGAGGGCCATTTTCTGGCGGTCAGCCGTGTCTATGGCGCCCTGGGTGGAGAACTGAATAAAGCGCACGGATATGGTCGATATAATGCCCAGAATCACGATGACCATGATCAGTTCAATTAGGGTGAAGCCACGCTGAGATCCCATTAGAAGTTCCCTCTATACAGGCTGAAAGTAGAATGCCTACCACGAGGGTCTTCGACTGTGACATCAATGCGTTTTGCATCGTCGTCTCTATCCAGCTCGTCCAGTTCATCTCCGGCACAGGCAACCAGCACCTCAATGGTATAGCCCGAATACAGCTCATCGGCGTCAGAGGAGAGTCTCGGCGGCTGCGGGTTATTTGGCCCGGTATGGAATTCATTCACGTGGATAAATCTTTCAAGCTCATCGTGGTCATTCGGTGCGGGAGAACATTCAACATCATCAACACGCCCACCGCCGAATGGTGTGTTTTCGTCATAACGCCGGGCCGTAATCTCATCCAGATACAGCTGACCCAGTGCCGTGGCGCGGGATTGGACCAGCGGGTCGGCGCTGCGGCCGGTGACCAGGGAGAAAGCGCCTACCACGCCGGCAACTGCCACGCTGGTGATGACGATGATGATGACGAGTTCTATGAGTGTAACGCCGGTCTGGCGGGATCTTTGGCGGTAATTACCAGAATGAAGATGCCTGAACTCCATCAGCGACACCCCCCAGCATAGGCGAAGCCCAGCTTTGAGATACATGCCTGCTCACTGGAGCCCGCCTCGAAACTCACCAGGATTTCATTACCTCCGGACAGGTGACCCTGGCTGTCGAAGTCCACACTGAAGTCTAAGGGGCTGAAATCAAGGTCGGAGGCATCGGCGGAACGAACTGCCAACTCGTCTCCGTTTCGGGTCACACGGAACAACAGTTCACTTCCTTCCTGCTCATAACGGAAGTTTACTGAGTTGGAAGGTCCACCTGCGAGGGCGTGTTTCTGGGCAAGTAATGCGGTGGAGACAAACTGATCTCGAGCGGCCCCAGCGGAATAGGCGCTCGGGGCAGCCAGAAGGCCGATCCCCAGAGCGCTAAGAATCCCGATCAGAACCAGAGTTATGACCAGCTCCACGAGCGTGAAACCCCGAATGAACCATTCGGGGGGAGTCTGGTGTTTCATAAATTCGTCCTGAGGCACCTGACAGCGGACGCCGGAAGGAATCCACTCTAACCAGTATCAGGCGTCAGCAGCCGCCTGTGTCGGTCGTAATTGACGGAGTATCCGTGCTGTCTACGGCCGCGGCGTACGTCGCTTGACAGTTTGATTCCGCTGTACCGGCGAATGTAACCGTAAAAGGTTCTTCACTAATTTCGAAATCCGAATTCTGAATCTGCGCAGCCTCCTGGATGCCGGAAGCAGTCGCGGCTGCATAACCGAACTGTAAATCGATCGACTGTCCATCGAGACTGACAGTATTTGTACCTGCTTTTTTATCGTCGCTGCGGCTGCAACTCGAATCAACCACACAGGCGGAACGCACGATGGATGAGGCCGACTTCATGGAACCCGCAGCACCGTTAATAGCTGACGCACGCGCATCCCCACCCAAATCCGCAAACCGCGGCAGCGCAAATGCTGACAGAATGCCAAGGATAACAATCACAATAACTAGTTCGATCAGGGTAAAACCCTGCTGTTGCCTTTTCATAGATTACTCCTCCGGAGCTTTCACATTTAGATTGAGTTACTAACAGTATGGTTCAAATTCTGAAATTTTCGATTCAGGGATTGATGATGGTAAGCACCTCCCCCTCTTCCGGGTCGTACTCAATGTAGTTGTCGCTGTCGTCCAGCTGATAGGTGAACCGGCAATCGCCCCCATTCAGGGAAGCAGCATAGTCAACGTTGTCAGCGCTCGTACCAACCGTTGGTGCATTGGACTGGAGCATTGCTTCCCAAAGATCCGCGCAACGCTCTGCTGACAGATTCACAGGATCATTGGCTCCATCCGTTGAAACCGGCCACCCCTCCGAGCTCACGTCCACGGTTTCATTGCCGAAACCTGAAAGGTCATCCACTTCACCAGGTGCACCAATTCCCGTCCACTGAGCTTTCACCAGCGCCACGGCAGAGCCAAAAGCGCCGCCCGAACCACGAACGCTTGCGCGGTGAGCCTCCTCAGACAACTCAGCAAATCTCGGCAGCACCGTAGCAGCCAGAATGGCCAGTATGACGATCACTACCACCAGTTCTATCAGGGTAAAACCGCCACTGTGTTGCTTACGTACTTTCATTATATGGCCTCCGCACATACTAGTTTACGGCCTGAACAGCTGCAGGTTTAGTTGTTTTACAAGTCTTTACGTTTCTTTCCTCTCGGAACGAGGCTCAGGTGGTCCCGTTGGGAGACCTCAACGCGCCAGACATAAACCTTGCCGTTGAAAGCCTTTTCAAACTGCCCCTTGAAACTGAACCGGGGGTAATAACGCAGTTCTCCACGATCCGAATCAAAACACCAGCTACCCCATTCCCCGGCAGCACCACTGCTGCATTCGCCAATATAGGAGGCTGGTGGTTCGTCCACCCAGTCCATCGGGTTCTCGCCGGCCCGATCACTCAGGGTGTTTTTCTCCAGCCGCGTCCGTGCCGTGTGCTCCTCAATCGCCAGTTGCGACCTCAGGTTATTGAGAGCAACCCGAACGGCCATTGCCTCCGCTTCCGCAAGACGCTCACGCAGGTAAGTACCAAAAATTGCGAGCACTATCCCAAGTACGATGAGGGCCAGCCAGTTGACGGCCCTCTTTCGCCAGATATCGGGTAGCGGTCTCTGCGTCACGCCTCCACCACTCAGTTAATTGCCGCACTTCCCAGATCCCAGATGGGCAGGAAGACGCCCAGCGCCAGGATCAGCACCAGGATGGCCACGCCGACCAACAGTATAGGCTCAATGGACTCGGAAAGGCGGTTGAGGCTGTAGTCCACTTCCTCGTCGTAGAAATCGGCCACATTGATCAGCATGTCGTCCACGGCGCCGGTTTCCTCGCCCACGGAGATCATCTGCAGGATCAGGGACGTGAACATCCCGCTTTGCCGGGCCGCGCGCAGCAGGCTGTCGCCGCGCTCAATATCCGAGCGCATCTCGTGCACATAGTGCGCAATCCAGGCATTGTCGTTGGCGTCCGCCACCACCGACAGGGCACTGGTGACCGGCATGCCGGCGGCCAGTGTCGTGGCCAGGTTGCGGGAAAACCGGCTGAGCGCGATCTGTTCCAGTATGGGGCCCAGGATCGGGGTTTTCAGCTTGTAGCGATCCCATTTCATGCGTCCAGATTCAGTGGCTATCCAGCGCCGGAACACGTAGAAAGCCCCGGCAACACCCCCAAGTAGGGCTGGCCAGTAGGTAGTCATGAAGTCGGATGTCATGATCAGGAGCTGGGTCAGGAAAGGAAGGTCCGCGCCCAGCCGCTCAAAGGTGGCCGTGAACTGGGGAATCACAAAGAAGTTGACGATGATCAGCGCGGCAGTGAGCGCCACAATTACGAAAATCGGGTAGCGTGTCGCCTGCTTGATGCGTCGCTTGGTCTCGCGCTCAAGCTCCAGGATTTTCGAGAGACGGCTGAAGGCATCATCAATCCGGCCGGTGTTCTCGCCCACATGCACCATGGCCACGAAAAGATCGGAGAAGACCTCGGGATTGGCCTGCATGGCCGTCGCCATGGTGGTGCCGGCTTCAAGGCGGTCCGCAATGTCATCCAGGGCTTCGCTGAGGGCTTTGGACTTGGAGGTCTCGGCCAGTCCCCGCATGGTCCGGATAATCGGTATGCCGGCCTTGGCCAGCGCGTACATCTGGCGGCAGAAGACGATCAGGTCGTCCAGCGTGGCCTTGGGCTTGAACAGGCTGATGTTCTCGAACCGCTCCTGGAGGGTGCTCTGATCCGGTTCCGGCTCCACGCTGACCGGGGTAATGCCACGGCGCTGGAGCTCGGCCGCCACACCATCGCGGGTGCCCGCTTCCAGAACGCCCTGCTCCAGTCCACCCTTGCTGTTGCGACCCCGGTATTCAAAGCGCACGGCTACACCTCGCCCCTGTCGTTGCTGATGCTGCCGCTGAGCGTGGCCGACACGCGCGCCACTTCTTCGAGCGTGGTAATGCCCTGTTCCGCATAGCGCAGGGCGCAACGATCCAGGCTCTCGTAGCCGGGACTGGCCCGGGCTGCACGCTCAAAAGCCGCGTAATCCGCGCGCCGGAGCGCATCAAGCATGTTGTCGTCCATCTCCAGGAGTTCATGGACACCGATCCGCCCGAGATAACCCGTATTGCCACATTGATAGCAACCGCTCCCCTTAACAAAGCCGCTTGCCGCTCCAGCCTCCGGGGATGGTTCAAGTGACTCACTCTCACGCTCGGCACGGTCGCTTCCGGACATGCTCCGGATGCTGTCCAGCCATGCCTGCTCCTGTCGGGTGGGCGCGTACGGCGCCTTGCAGTTGTCGCAGACCTTACGCACCAGGCGCTGGGCCAGGACCCCGGAAATGGAGCTGGCTACCAGGAAGGGCTCGGCGCCCATGTCCAGCAGGCGCATGGCGCTGCTGATGGCGTCGTTGGTGTGCAGCGTGGACAGGACCAGGTGGCCGGTCATCGCGGCCCTTAGACCAATTTCCACGGTTTCCTGGTCACGCATTTCCCCCACCAGAATGATATCCGGGTCCTGGCGCAGGGCGGAACGCAGCACTGAGGCAAAGTCCAGCCCGATCCGGCTGTTCACCTGGACCTGGGTGATCCGTGGCAGCCGGTATTCCACCGGGTCCTCGGCGGTGATCACCTTCACCTCGGGCTTGTTGAGTTCGGTCAGGGCGCCGTAAAGGGTGGTGGTCTTACCACTGCCTGTCGGGCCCGTGACCAGGATCATGCCGAAGGGGCGGTGGATCAGGCTGCGGAAACGCCGGAGTATGTCCGGTGGCATGCCCGTGGATTCCAGGTTCAGGATCCCCTCGGACTGATCCAACAGACGCATGACCACGGCCTCGCCGTACTGCACCGGCAGTGTGGAGACCCGCACGTCGATGCTGCGCCCCCGGACGCGGATGTTGAAACGCCCGTCCTGGGGCACCCGCTTCTCGGAAATATTCAGCCCGGCCATGAGCTTGAGACGGAGCACCAGGGCCGAGTGGATGCGCTTCTCCTTCATGACCTGTTCCTGGAGCACGCCATCGATGCGCTGCCGGATCCGGATCACGGTTTCATCCGGCTCAATGTGCACGTCCGAGCTCCGGGCCTGGACCGCATCCTCAAAGATGGTCTGCAGCAGGCGCACCACCGGCGCCTCGTTCACATCCGAGTCGTTGCCCAGCTCGGACAGGTCAAAGGCTTCATCGCCGATCTCGTCGTCCAGCTCCTCGGCCAGGGAGGCGATTTCATCCGTACGGCGATAGACCAGATCCAGAGTGTTGAGCAGCTCGCTTTCCCGCACCACGGCTTGTTTGACGGGCTGCTTAAGAAGGCGCACCAGCTCGTCGTAAGCGAAGATGTCCATGGGGTCAGCCATGCCCACGAGCAGTTCCCCGTTGCGTTCAGCCAGGACAATGGCCCGGAAACGGCGGGCCTGGGCTTCCGGCAACTTCTTGATGAGATTGTCATCAAAGTTGTAATGGCGCAGCTGCACGAAGGGAATATCCAGCTGCTGGGAGAGGAAATTGAGAAGCTGATCCTCTTCCAGATAACCCAGCCCCGTCAGGGTCTTGCCCAGCTTACGGCCGGTTTTCTTCTGCTCCTGGAGCGCAGTCTGGAGCTGGTCTTCCGTAATGACCTCGTTCTGGACCAGAAGATCGCCGATACGGATTTTCTTGCGCTGTTCAGCCATGACGTTAACCCTGTTTCCCGGAGAGGCGCTGTTCCACATAAAGCCGAAGCTGTTCCGGCAGGCCCGGAAGCCGCGCAGCCTGTGCGAAGGCGGAGCGGGCACTCTCACTCCGCCCCTGGGATTCCAGGGCAATCCCCAGGCCGGCCCACCAGCGGGCCTGGCTGTCATTGGTTTCCAGAAGCCCGGCCCAGATGCTGGCTGCTTCGGCGGGCTGGCCCGTTTGCTGATAGAGCGCCGCGAGCATGGTGTGGTAATCCGGGTGGCGCTCGGGGGCCGGCGGGTCCTGTTCCAGCCAGGCCAGCGCTTCGCCCCTGCCCTGTTCACTCCGCGCGACACGCGCCCGAAGCAACCTGAGCGACGGGTAGAGCCTTACCGCCGCATCCGGCAGCCATTCCAGGGCTCGCCCTGGGTTGCCCCGGCGAAGATAATAGAGGGCCATCACTTCCCGAGACCTGGGAGCATCCGAATCCAGCACCAGATGGGCACTAAGTCGCTCGCGGGCCTGAGCTGGCTGGCCGCTATTGAGAAGATCCTCAAGCTGACTGGCCAGCCGACGATCCCGCTCACTTGGTGTCAGCTCCCGGACACTTGTCTGTTCAGCCGCCCGTTCCGGTTCGCCATCTCCCCGGGAAGCCACCGAAGGCTCTGGCTCTGGCTCTGGCTCTGGCTCTGGCTCTGGCTCTGGCTCTGGCTCTGGCTCTGGCTCTGGCTCTGGCTCTGGCTCTGGCTCTGGCGCGGAGTCTGTGGCCGGCTCAGGGTCCGTCTGTACAACCGGCTGCGGCTCTGGTTTGGGGTCAGAATGGGGTGCGGGCCGGATCACGGGTTGTGGTGCCGGCTGCAACCCGGGCGCTGACGCATCGGCCACCTGCGTGGCTGTGTCAGTGCCCGGAGCCAACCAGAACCAGGTACCGCCCGCCATCGCCAGCAACACAATGAGGGCAACAGCCGCTACCGGCCAGAACCAGCTCACTCCGGAAGCGGGCTGCGCCAACCCTGCAGGAATGGCCTTCTCCGCGCCACCGGGCTCATGTTCGCGCTTTTCGAGGTCGCGCAGTGCATCATTGAGAAGGCTCATGCCCAGCCTCCCAGCCCATTGGGTTGGCGGGCACTGTCCGTATCACGGATCGCCTGCTTTGCATGGCGCCGGGTGATTTCGCGCGCGCCCTGACCATAGGCGGCAATCAGTGCCTTGTGGGCCAGGATGTTGATCAGCCGTGGCGTGCCCCGGGAAGATTTCGCGATCAGCCGCACCGCCGCCGGCCGGAACAGGCGGCCACCGTTGAATCCGGCCTGGGCCAGGCGATGCTGGAGATAGGCGTCAACCGCCGCGCGATCCAGAGCATTAAGACGGCACTGGAAGGTGATCCGCTGCTTGAGCTGGCGCAGACTGTCCTGATCCAGAAGGGCATCAAGCTCGGGTTGCCCGAAGAGTACGACCTGGATCAGCTTGCGGCTCTCGGTTTCCAGGTTGGTCAGCAGCCGCAGGGCTTCCAGTGTTTCTTCCGGCATGGCCTGGGCTTCATCAATCACCAGCACCACCGAGTAACCGTCCGCCGCCGTATCGATCAGGTGGCGTTGCAGGGCGGACAGGGCCCGATGAGTGTTCTCGGCATCCGGGAGGGTCATGCCCAGCTCGTCTGCCAACGCCTGGAAAAGCCCCGTCGGGGTAAGCTGGGGATTCGGGAGGTAAGCGGTCTTCACCTCCCCGGGCAGCTGGTTCAACAACAACCGGCATAACAGGGTCTTCCCGGTCCCCACTTCCCCGGACACTTTGATGAACCCTTCCTGCTCACGCAGGGCAACCAGCAGCAACTCCAGCGCCTGGGCATGGCTCTCCGCGCGCAGGAAATACCGGGTGTTCGGGGTCAGCGAAAAGGGGGCCTCGTTGAGTCCGAAAAACGACAGGTACATGCTCACCTCTGGCGTTGCCGAGAGGCCGCCGGCGCCGGTCCAGGCGATTCCGTTGATTCCATGATACGGCGCAGTTCGCGCATGCGTTCGCGACTGCCTTCAATATCCTCGCGCCATTGCTCCGCGCCCGCCACCATGGGCTTCAGCAGGATCACGAGCTCGCTCTTGCTGGACTCGAAACGGCGCTGCTTGAAAAGCTCACCAAGAACCGGGATCTCGCTGAAGAACGGGACGGCTGAGGTAGTCTCCTCGGTGCTTTCCTGCATCAGGCCGCCAATCACGACAATCTCACCACTGCGGGCGCTGACCACACTGTCCGTCTCGCGAACCTTGCTCAGTGCCAGCGGCAGAGTCACATCCTCGTCTCCAATGGTGATCCGTTTCTGTTGGTCCTCGACCTCGCTGACGGCCGGGTGAACGTGAAGGGTAACCACGTCGTTCTCGCTGATCTGGGGTGTTACATCCAGAGAAATCCCGGAAAAGAATGGAGTGAGATCCACGGAGGTGGAACGCGACGTCTGGCTGGCGGCGGTCGTGCTGTCATCAAAGTCCAGGTCAGTGACAAAGAACTCATCGCTGCCCACCTTGATCACGGCCTTTTCGTTGTTGACGGTGGAGATGCGAGGGCTGGATAGAACCTGGACGTTACCCTGAGTACCCAGGAGCTCGATCAGGCTTTCGAAACCTCCCACATCGAGCGCCGCTGAGAAGACGCCACCAGTCTGATTTCCGGTGCCAATACTGCTCAGAGCACCCTCAATGGTACCACTCCCAACTTCATCCACTGCATTCCAGTTGATGCCCTGCTGATATTCCTCACTGAGTTCCACCTCGAGAATCTTGGCCTCCAGGATCACCTGGCGCTTGGAGATCAGCTGCATGCGTCGCAGGTAATCCTCGACGGTCGCGAGCTCATCCGGTGTTGCCTGAACCACGACCACGCCGGAACCCGGGGTGGTGATGACCTTCTGGCCCTGGCCATCACCCACGATCATGTTCAGTGACTCATTCAGGTCCGCCCAGAATGTGGATTCCGTCCGCGTGGTGATGCGCGTGCCGACCACGGCGCCACCGCCGCCGTTATCGTCACCGTAATTGCCACTACTTCCATTACTACCGCCGTTGGCATCGGTCACCTGGCCCGAGCGAACCTGCGTTTCAGAAGTACCCCGGCGCTTGATGTCCAGGTAGTCAATCTGGAAAACCCGAGTCTGCACGCCGCCCGGCTGGATTCGGAATATGTTGTTCTGGCGCTCAATATGGAAGCCGTACATATCGGAGACCAGATCCATGACTTCGGGAACCGTCACCTGATCCAGTTCCAGCGAGATGGATCCCGAGACCTGAGGGTGCACGACGGCGTTGTAATCCGTGCCATCAACCAGGCTCTGAAAGAAAGTCGCCGCCGGCAGCTTTCTGGCATCCACGTTGAAGGCCTCCTCCATGGAGGTGCTGCCCCCTGCGCCCATTTCAGGCATCAGGGCCTCGGTCACATCATCGGGGGCCTGGCGCTGCGAGTCAGACGGGGTGCTTTCCAGAGCCTCATCAAGGCTGTCCTCGATGGATTGGGTCGTTTCCGTGGAGGAGGCCGTGCTGGTCTGCATCAGCGGATTGCTGGCACAGCCCGCGAGCACCACCAGCGCCACTGCGCCCACAACAATCTGTTTCAGAACATAACCCATAAACCGGTCCGCCTGCTCCACTACCGCCTGATAGAAGGTGCTGAATCCAGCACCAGCGTGTGTGTTTTCCCGTTGATCTCGAGTAACACCCGGTCCCTGGCGATACGTCTGACTGCTGCATTCCGGACGCGCTCCCCCACAGCCAGGGAAACGCCGTTGATCACGGCAATTCGCCGTGAATCCGATATCAGTATGGAGTCCAGACTGTATCGGGTGATCGCAGCCGGCTGCTGTGAGGACTGGCGCTGCTGCGGCGGTTTTGTTGGATCCCGCAGGTCATCGGCCGACACCGCAGCTGCCAGGAGCATCGTCATGACAAGCCCTGCTAAACCCCGCTTAAACACCCAGCCACTCCTCATGCAGACTCAGTGTATGGAGCCGGATCTGAACCCGGGCATCCGGCCAGCCCGTGACCTGGTAATCCAACGAGCGCCATCCAAGCCGTTCATCCAGCGCTTCCAGATCACCAAGATAGTCCAGAATTTCATGAAAGCTTCCCTCGACGGTTACAGAGACCGGGTGCGAATAAAGCCCCGCGTTTTCACCGTCCGAATTGTTACCGCCCAGCGCCACAGGCTCGGCAGGCTCATGGCTGACTGAAACCAGTGTGATTCCCTCGTGCTCGGCCAGCATCTCCCTGAGAAGGGCAACCATTTCCGTAGGACTGATCAGCCCTGTTGTCAGCTCTTCAAGCTCCTGGCCGTAACGCTCCATACGCCTTTGAAGCTGGGATCGGCGCTTGCGCAGAGGCTCATTCGGATCCTGGGAGGCCTGCTCTTCCAGTGTCCGGCGCTGCTTTTCCAGTGCCCGGACCTCATCAGAGAGGCTCGCCAGCCGGCTCTCCGCCGCCCGCTTCTCTGCCAGCGACGGAGTAACCAGCAGCTGCCAGCCGCTAAGCAGTACGACAACCACAACGGCAAGGGTCATCATCACCCGCTCGCGCCGGCCGTAGCTCATGAATCGTTCGGCAAGGGCATTCCAGTGTTCACGAACCGCCTGCATCAGTCCTCCTCCTCGCCGGCGTTCCGGCGCGAGGCGACATCGAATGCCAGAAAGGCGGACTGCTCATTCCGCTCAATCCCGAAGCGCTCAAACCGCCGCCCTTCGAAAACAGGCTCCTCCCTGAGTCGCTGCAGGTAATTGGGCACGTGCTGGCCCTGCACGGTTTCACCCTGCAGGTGTAGACGATCACGGAGCAGATTGACCTGTATGCGCGTCAGCCAGAGCCCCTCCTGGGATTGTTTCGCGAGGCCTTCGAGATAGGGCGTAAAGCCTTCACTGCTCGCCCTGGCCACAGACCCTGCACGCTCCACCAGGCGCCTGCGGTCCGCAACCCGCGCCTCCAGACGTTCAACCTGATTTTCCAGTTCTGGATTCCGTTGTTGGCGGGCAAGCTGTTTATTCAAACGCTCAACAGCATCTTCCGCGCTCGCCCGTTCCTGCTCGAGTTGTTGCTGCTCGTTATGCAGCTGCAGGACCTGGTACTGGGTCCAACCGCCGACAATCGCCACGACAAGCAGTGCCGCCGCGCTAACGCGTGCCGCGAAGCTCAGCGTAAGCCACTCCTGGCTCGGCCTGAACGCCTCAGTGTAAAGGTTGACTTCCTGCCTCACGGGGCACCCCCCTGATCGGTTGCCAGCAAGGCGCCCAGAGCCAAACCGGCCCTCGGATCCGGCTCAGGAGTTTCATCCCCAAGGACAACCCGCCAGTCAAAGTCAGCAACCTCGGCAGTAACATTGGTCGTAAGCATGCCCGCCAGAGGCAGATGCTCTGGATGGCCGGCAACCTGAATACGTCCAGGAGGGACCTGGCGCAACTGGCTTTCGAAATAATCCAGGGATCGCTGCATCTCCAGAGCCAGCGCCTGCACGGCCTGCTCCTGGCTCGCGGCATCCCGAAGCTGTGCCAGGGACACTTCGATACGACGTGCCATGTAGATCATGTTGCCGCGACAGAAAACCATGTGCCCATGGTTCTCGCTCAGGTAGAGTAGCGCAGCGCCCCTGCCCTCCGGATCGGCGTAAGCGAGAAGGTTACGCAGCGCGAGTTCGGCAACATCAATGCGGTTCAGCTCAAGACCCGCCTCACGAATAAACTCAACGTGACCACCTATCAGTTCCTGGTGGGCACAGACCGCGTTGATCAGCTTTCCCCGGTCGCGAGTGGCATCATCCGGGAAAGGGAAGGTATCGATGACGGCCTGGTTGGCGGGGTAATCCAGCAGTTCTCCCAGTTTCCAGCGCACAGCCTCGGCCAGCTCATGGGCCTCCACTGGCGGCCGTTCGGCCTGGAAAATCTGGTATTGGTCCTGGGACAGAACAAGGTTGGTAACAGCGCCCTTCAGCGAGTGCTCGGTAATCAACTCCTGAAGCGCCTCATGGCGGGAGGCGGATTCAACTTCGACAACACCCGTCCGCACCTCATGGATACCGTCGCCAGCCACTGCCCAGGCAATGCCTCCGGAGGCCAGCTCCAGGGCCAGGCTGACACCGTGCTGCTTTTTGGTGAACGCTCGTTTCAGGAAATCTGGGATCACAAATCTGCCGGTCTGTACTGCCTAATGAATTCAGGACCGCAGGAATCACCTACGACGCAACACTCAGTATAGTTTAGCCTTCACATCTATCCAGTCGTGTCAGGTGCTTAGCGTCCTCAATTCACCCAACAGTCTCAAAGACCGACAGAATTACGTGAAACCCTCTACGGTAACTATGAAAGATCCATGCCAAATCACCCAAAATGGTCTAGCCTGACGCGATGATACTGCAATAGCCGTCCATGCACTAGATGAAGGCGGCAATGACTGGCCGATCATGAAGAGGGAACCCGATGAGTACTGCTGCAAAGACGCCTCCATGGGCCGCCAGCCTCGCAGCCGTATTCCTGATACTTGGGCTGGTCGCCAGCCTCTACTATAACCAACTCGATCCCATGTACCTGGGGCTCTCAGGTATTGGCCTGATCAGCGCCTTCGCCATTGCGCTCTGGGCACGCGCGCCCTCGGGTTCCTGGCAGCTAACCGGGCCGCTCTGGCTCTTGGGGCTTGTCTGGTTCTGGTGGTTTCTGCTCAGCGGTTTCAGCCCGGTGCTTTACCTGAGCGAAAGCGCCACGTGGACACTGGCGGCGCTTCCAGCCAGCGCCGCCATCACCCTGTGGTTACGCCAGTCCCGATGGTTTGCCTCCATTACGATTGCCGGCGTAGGGATACTGCTGGCCTCGCTTGCGATCATGGCCTGCTACCAGTTTTTTATCCAGGTCCGGCAACCGTCGGCCACCTTTCTCAATAAAAACAACTTTGCCGCCCTCCAGATGCTGGTTGCGTTAAGCGCGACCGGCCTCGCGCTGCAGCATGGCCGTGGCTGGCGCAGCTGGGCCGGCATGGGCCTCATGGCCCTGCTGGTTTTTGTGGTGGGCCTAATCGGCAGTCGCGGCGCTCTGCTGACCCTGGTGACCGGCATGGTTATCCTGCTTTTTCTCGCGTTCCGAAAAGGGGTCGTTAGGAACTCCCTTGTCAGCACGGGTCTTATTTTTATTGGCGCAGTGGGTAGTGCCCAACTGGCCTCGATGGGTCGGCTGGGTGAGCGCGTTTCCTCCCTGGCTGACCCCTGGGCGGCCGGGGGCAGCCGCTTTGCGATCTGGAAAGGCTCGCTGGAACTGGCGCAAGACACACCTTGGCATGGCATCGGACCGGGGCTGTACTGGCTTTTCTACCCGCCTTACCGGGACATTGAGGATAAATCCGCAGCGTTCTACGCGCACAATGACTATCTGCAATTCCTGATCGAGACAGGCTGGCCCGGGCTGCTGTTAATCCTGGCCAGTATGGCGATGCTGGCGTGGTGGGCTATTCCCCGCCTGATGGCGCGCTCAGCCGCCGATCAGAGCATTGAAGCGTCCGGTCTCTTCTGTGGCCTGCTCGTGGTTGTCACCCATAGCCTGCTCACCTTTAACCTGTACCTCATGCCGATCCTGCTTGTGATGGGGCTGGCGATTGGTCGACTGTTATCACTGCTCGGACCGACCACCGTGGACTCGCCCGAACAACATACGCGCGCAAAGCCGGTATTCAACCTGAGCCTGACACTGCTTCTGCTGATACCGCTGAACCTCTACATCAGCGCGGCGGGCAGCGGCTGGCACTATCATCGAGCGGGAGAGGCAGGAAATCGCAGCGAACCGTCAACCGCGATGGCCCACATCAATAGCGCCATTTACTGGTGGCCGGACGTCGATCTCTACCACTACGTCAAGGCGCAGATGCTGTTTAAGTCCGCACGGGAGATACAGGGCAACGCTGCCGAATCCACACTGTCGACGATCACATCCGAACTCGACAAAGCCACGACGCTCAACCCCTACCGGCCCGAGACACCTCTGTTGCGCGGGCGATTTTACGAGACGCTGGATCAAAGCCCCGACCCCGGCACCTCACCGGCCGAAGCGGCCAGGATCGCCTACCGCCATGCCCTGGCCCTGGATCCGTACTTTCTCCCGGCCCGCTTTCGCCTTGGGCGTCTGCTGCTCAGGGCCAATCATACTGAGGCCGGTATGGCGGTACTCGAAGAAAACGCCGAGCACCGGTATCCGGCCAACAAGGTTACGCTGAACTATTTTCGACTGCTGAGCCGTATGCACCAGGTTATGGACAATCCCGACAAAGCAGCACACTATCGCGAGCGGGCCCGCTAGAAGGGGATGTCATCGTCAAAGTCGTCCACCGGTTCCGGCATCCCGGTATCCCCACCAGTCCCTGCGGAACCACTGTCCGGTGCATAGCCACCGCCCTGTGACTGGCCCTGCTGGCCGCTTGGTGCAGAGGCATTGCCACCGCCCATGTCCCCACCACCGCCACGGCTGTCCAGCATCTGCATCTGGCCGTTGATGTCAACGACAATCTCGGTGCTATAGCGGTCCTGGCCACTCTGGTCCTGCCATTTGCGGGTCTGCAATTTGCCCTCAATATAGACCTTGGATCCCTTGCGAAGGTACTGACCCGCGACCTCCGCAATCTTGCCGAACATAACAATACGGTGCCACTCGGTCTTTGGAACCATCTGCCCCGTATTGCGATCCTTATAGCTCTCGTCGGTCGCAAGACTCAGGTTGGTGACGGGATTGCCATTAGCGGTATAGCGCGTCTCCGGGTCAACACCCAGGTTACCGATAAGGATGACCTTGTTTACGCCTCTTGCCATTTTTCGACTCCTTTTCCTTTATTCTCAGTTATCGCTCCAGGGCCTGCCCTGGCCCTGCCGTTCAGGCCTGCTGTCGGGCTACAAACGACAATTGCCACAGCGCCTCTTCGTTGAGCGTCTGCCGGTCAACTTTCAACCAGGCCTCATGGGTATTGACCAGCACCACGGCGTCATTTACACCCGGCACTGACAGAAGTGCTTCCCGTATTTCCGGTGGCGCGGTGCGGCATTGCGGATCAAGCGGGAGTGACAGGCTGCTCGCATAGCTCGGCTGCGCCATGGTGGCTACAACAATCAACCAGATGAGCGCCGCCGCCAGCATCAGCACAATAACACCGGTCAGACCGGCGACACCAGACGCCCAGCCCCCAACCGAGCCGCCAATAAAGGAGCCCAGGAACTGGCTGGTGGAATAAACCCCCATGGCCGACCCTTTACCGGCCGCGGGCGCTTCCTTGCTGATCAGCGATGGAAGCATCGCCTCCAGCAGATTAAAGCCAACAAAGAAAGCAAACAGAACCAGCCACAGTTGAAGAATCGAGCTCAGGGGCACGCCCAGAAGGGCCACGGCCGCCGCCAGCAGTGCCACGGCAAAGATCATCACGCCTTTGATCCGACGCTGTTTCTCGCCCACGATAATCAGCGGCAGCATGGCAATGAACCCGACCCCCATGGCCGTCAGGTAAATCCACCAGTGCTGACTTCCCTGAACCGCAAACCGGTCTTCCAGCAGCACAGGGACCACAAGAAACACAGCCGTAAGAATCAGGTGAAGACAGAAGATGCCGGCGTCCAGTCTCAACAGCCGGGATGAGGACAGAACCTGCCTGATCTGCTCCCGGGCCGGCAGCGCATCGGGTTGATGGATGCGCGATTCCGGTGAAGGAACCACAAAAGCCACCAGCACAACGCCGATCATGGAAAACACAGCGGTCAGGGTGAAGATCCCGGTAAGCCCGTACCATTCCCCGACAAGAGGCCCGAGTACCAACGACAGCGCGAACGCCAGCCCGATGGAAAGCCCGATCGTGGCCATGGCACGCGTGCGGTTCTCTTCGCGGGTGAGATCACTCGCCAGCGCCATCAGCACACTGGCAATGGCACCGGCGCCCTGCAGGAGCCGCCCTGCGATCACACCATGGATTGAGTCTGAGAACGCCGCAACCAGGCTACCGGCAGCGAAGAGGACCAGCCCCAGATAGATGAGCGGCTTGCGGCCAAAACGATCGGAGAGCATGCCGAAGGGAATCTGCAGCACGGCCTGGGTCAGGCCATAGGCGCCCAGCGCGACCCCGAGCAGCATGGGGGTGGCGCCGTCCAGGTCCCGTCCGAGAATGACAAATACAGGCAACACCATGAAAAGCCCAAGCATCCGGGAGCCGTAGACGGTCGCGAGCGCCAGTACCGAGCGTCGTTCAGTGGAATTCATCGAAATCGTCATTGCCTCACAGTTCGGGAAAGGTAAAAGCGGCCGCATGATACCACAAGCCGTGTTTTTGGCTCACAGAGGGTCGTCAACGGTATGGGAGTCGGACACAAAGCCCTATAATGGATCTTTTGCCCGTTCAGGGAGCTTATGGACCACATTCGTATCAGGGGCGCCCGCACCCACAACCTCGACAGCATCGATCTCGACATTCCCCGTAACCGATTGGTCGTGATCACTGGGCTTTCCGGTTCGGGCAAGTCCTCGCTGGCTTTCGACACTCTCTATGCGGAGGGCCAGCGGCGCTATGTGGAATCGCTGTCGACTTACGCCCGGCAGTTCCTGTCCATGATGGAAAAGCCGGACGTCGACCATATTGAAGGTCTGTCTCCGGCCATCTCCATCGAGCAGAAATCAACCTCCCACAACCCCCGTTCCACGGTCGGAACCATCACCGAGATCTACGATTACCTGCGCCTTCTATTTGCCCGCGCCGGTGAACCGCGCTGCCCCCAGCACGGCGTGCCACTAGCGGCCCAGACCATCAGCCAGATGGTGGATCAGGTCCTTGCCCTTCCCGAAGGAGGCCGCATGATGATTCTGGCCCCGGCAATCCGTGAACGGAAAGGTGAGCACCAGCAGCTGTTCGATGAGATGCGCAGTCAGGGATTCATCCGTTTACGGATTGACGGGCGCATTCATGACATTGATGACCTCCCGACGCTTGATAAGAACCGCAAGCACAGTATCGACGTCGTTGTGGACCGTTTCCGTGTCAAGCCGGGCCTCCAGCAGCGCCTTGCCGAGTCCTTTGAAACCGCCCTGGCACTGGCGGACAATACAGCGCTCGCCGCCTCCATGGATGACGAGGATGCTCAGGAACTGATTTTCTCGGCACGCCATGCCTGTCCGCACTGCGGCTATTCCATCAGCGATCCCGAGCCACGCATGTTTTCCTTCAACAACCCGGCAGGGGCCTGCCCGACATGCGACGGGCTTGGCGTGGACCGGTTCTTCGATCCGGCAAAAATCGTCCGCCACCCGGAGCTGACCCTGGCCGAAGGCGCCATCCGGGGTTGGGACCGGCGATCCGTCTATTATTTCCAACTCCTGCAGAGTGTGGCCGACGCGTTCGGTCTGGACCTGGATACTCCCTGGGAAGTTCTCCCCGAAACATTCCGTGACCGGATCCTCTATGGCACGGGCGATGAGACCATTACCTTCCGTTATGTAAACTCGCGGGGGCAGGTGGTCGAGCGCGAACACCCATTCGAAGGCGTCATCCCGAACCTTGAACGTCGTTACCGGGAAACCGAGTCCCATTCCATCCGCGAGGAGCTGGCGCGCTCTGTCAGCACAAGGCCATGCCCGGACTGTCATGGGTCACGGTTACGGGAAAGCGCTCGGAACGTCTTCATCCAGGATCAGAACCTTCCGGACATTGTTGCCCGTTCAATCGGTGATGCCACCGACTATTTCAGAAAGCTGTCGTTGCCTGGACGACGCGGCGAAATCGCCGACAAGATAGTGAACGAAATCAGTCAGCGGCTTGAGTTCCTGATGAACGTAGGCCTCAATTACCTGACGCTGGAAAGACGGGCCGAGACCCTTTCCGGCGGGGAAGCACAGCGCATCCGTCTCGCGAGTCAGATTGGCGCAGGTCTGGTCGGGGTCATGTACATCCTCGATGAGCCTTCGATCGGCCTTCACCAGCGGGACAATGACCGGCTGCTGGGCACCCTGACCCGCCTGCGCGACCTTGGTAATACGGTGATTGTTGTTGAGCATGATGAAGAGGCGATTCGTGCCGCAGATCATATTGTTGATATGGGGCCGGGGGCCGGGGTCCACGGTGGCCGTGTTGTCGCCTCGGGGTCGCTGGATCAGATCACTGCGGAGCCGGAATCACTCACGGGTCAGTATCTGACCGGAGCTCGCAGTATTCCAGTACCAGCCAGGCACGCGCCGCACGGCGACCATTTCCTTACTTTGAAAGGCGCAACCGGACACAACCTCCAGGGAATGGATTTCCACCTGCCACTGGGGGTGCTCACCTGTATTACAGGTGTCTCCGGCTCCGGGAAGTCGACACTGATCAACAGCACGCTCTACCCCGTCGCTTCCCGCGACCTGAATAACAGCACCACGCTGACGGCAGAGCCGTATCAGTCCATTGAGGGGCTCGACGCACTGGACAAGGTCATCGACATTGACCAGAGCCCGATCGGGCGAACGCCCCGCTCCAACCCGGCCACCTACACAGGCCTTTTCACGCCCATCCGGGAGTTGTTTGCCGGCACCAAGGAAGCACGCTCACGGGGATATAAGCCCGGCCGTTTCAGCTTCAACGTCAAGGGCGGACGCTGCGAGGCATGCCACGGCGAAGGAGAGATCAAGGTCGAAATGCACTTCCTGCCGGATCTCTATGTGCCGTGCGACGTCTGCCATGGCAAACGCTACAACCGGGAAACCCTGGAGATCACCTACAAGGGCAAGTCCATTGACGAGGTCCTCTCAATGACGATCGAGGAGGCCCGCGAATTCTTTGACCCCGTGCCTTTCCTGGCCCGGAAGCTGCAGACACTCATGGAAGTGGGGCTCGGATACATCAAGCTGGGCCAGAGCGCGATCACGCTCTCCGGGGGTGAGGCACAGCGTGTGAAACTGGCCCGGGAACTGTCCAAGCGCGACACCGGCAAGACGCTGTACATTCTCGACGAACCCACGACAGGACTGCACTTTCACGACATCGACCAGCTTCTGAAGGTGCTCCAGAAGCTCCGCGACCACGGCAATACCGTTGTCGTGATTGAACACAATCTTGACGTCATCAAGACTGCCGACTGGATTGTCGATCTCGGGCCTGAAGGCGGTGACGGCGGCGGCCGGATCATAGCCAGCGGAACCCCCGAACAGGTTGCCCGTATCCCTGCCTCTCACACCGGGCGCTACCTGGCACGACTGCTTGAGTGAGGAATCAATCAAAAAAGCCGGACCCATGGAATGGATCCGGCTTTTCAAAGGCGACGTTAAGGACGTTCAGTCCTCGTCGTCATCCTCATCATCTTCGACGTACTCGACCATGGGACGCCCAATTACTTCCACATACGCCATGGGCGCATTATCCCCAGCACGGAGACCGCACTTCAGAACCCGAAGATAGCCACCGGGCCGCTCCTGAAAGCGCGGACCAAGTTCGTCGAACAGCTTTGTCACAGCCTCATCGCTGCGCAACCGCGCAAAGGCCTGACGACGGTTCGCTACCGAGTCCTGCTTGGCCAGAGTAATCAGCGGCTCAGCCACACGACGCAACTCTTTTGCCTTTGGCAGGGTCGTCTTGATGAGTTCATGCTCCACCAGCGAGGCCGTCATGTTTCGATACATGGCTTTGCGGTGCGAGCTGTTACGATTAAATTTACGACCACTCTTACGATGACGCATTGCTCTAATTCCTTAACCAAGACTAGCGACTAAGCGCTCAACCACCGAGAACCCGATCATCGCCACGCAGACTTGCCGGTGGCCAGTTTTCAAGCCGCATACCGAGGGAGAGCCCCCGCGATGCGAGCACATCCTTGATCTCGGTAAGTGACTTCTTCCCCAGGTTCGGGGTCTTGAGAAGTTCCACTTCGGTGCGCTGTATCAGATCGCCAATATAATAAATATTTTCGGCCTTCAGGCAGTTTGCGGAACGGACCGTGAGTTCCAGATCGTCCACTGGACGGAGGAGGATCGGATCCACCTCTTCCTCTTCAACAGACTCTTCCGGTTCCTTTTCCTGATCCAGGTCGACAAAAACCGCAAGCTGCTGCTGGAGAATCGTCGCTGCGCGGCGAATGGCATCCTCAGGATTGATCGTGCCATTGGTCTCCAGGTCGATGATCAATTTATCCAGATCCGTACGCTGCTCAACCCGCGCGCTTTCAACCATGTAGGACACTCGACGAATCGGGCTGTAGGTCGCATCGACCTGGAGCCGACCGATAGACCGGCTCTCCTCATCATCCTGATCGCGCTGATCCGCAGGCTCATAGCCACGGCCGGCACTGATGGTGAGCCGCATGTTCAGCTCACCGCCCTCGGAGATATGGCATATCACAAGGTCCGGATTAACAATCTCGACATCGTGGTCAAGCTGGATATCCGCGGCCGTGACAGGCCCGGCTTCCTTCTTCGTAAGCGACAGCTCCACCTGGTCCCTGCCGTTCAGCTTGACGGCAAGAGCCTTGAGGTTAAGCAGGATCTCGATCACGTCTTCCTGCACGCCCTCAATGACGCTGTACTCATGAAGGACACCATCAATCTGCGCTTCCGTAACGGCACAACCGGGCATGGAAGAAAGAAGAATACGGCGAAGCGCGTTACCCAGTGTGTGACCGAAACCACGTTCAAGCGGCTCCAGAATCACCTTGGCATGGGTCTTCGACTGCTCCTGCACATCAATGCTGCGCGGAGTCAGAAAATCATTCGCTGAACGCTGCATTAGACGCCCCTATTCGTTATGCATTACTTGGAGTAAAGCTCGACGATCAAGCTTTCATTGATGTCCGCAGACAGATCACTCCGGTCCGGACGTGCCTTAACCGTACCGGTCAGCTTGTTCGTATCGACGTCTACCCATTCAACTGCCGTCCGGCTCGAGGCCAACTCCAGCGCATTCTTGATCCGCAGTTGATTGCGTGCTTTCTCACGGACGCTGACCTCGTCTCCGGGCTGCACCTGATAGGACGCGACGTTCACCGTGCGTCCATTGACCTGCAGACCCTTGTGGGAGACCAGCTGCCGAGCTTCCGCCCTTGTCGAGCCGAAGCCCATGCGGAAAGCGACGTTGTCCAGCCGCCCTTCAAGAAGCCGCAGCAGATTTTCACCCGTTGACCCCTTTTTCCGGGCTGCTTCTTTGTAATAGTTCCGGAACTGCTTCTCGAGCACTCCGTACATCCGGCGCACCTTCTGCTTTTCGCGCAGCTGCGTCCCATACTCGGACACCCTTGTGCGGCGAGCACCATGCTGGCCGGGCGCGGTATCCGCTTTGCATTTGCTTTCGAGTGCTCTTACGCCGCTCTTCAGGAAAAGATCTGTCCCCTCGCGACGAGACAGTTTACACTTCGGACCAATGTAACGTGCCATATCCCACTGTCTCCTTAATTACACGCGACGCTTTTTCGGCGGACGACAGCCATTATGCGGGATGGGAGTCGCGTCTTCGATGTTGGTGATCTTGAAACCAACACCGTTGAGTGCGCGAACCGCAGATTCCCGGCCGGGTCCAGGACCCTTGACCATTACGTCCAGGTTTTTCAATCCGTATTCAGCAGCCGCGTTACCGGCTCTTTCAGCTGCTACCTGCGCAGCAAAAGGTGTGCTTTTACGCGAACCACGGAACCCGGAACCGCCGGCAGTTGCCCATGACAGGACATTGCCCTGGCGATCCGACAGGGTCACGATGGTGTTGTTGAATGACGCGTGAATGTGCGCCACGCCATCAACAACCGACTTTTTCACCTTTTTACGGGTACGTGTACCTGGCTTTGCCATTTTTACCTACCTGTTATTTACGAATCGGTTTACGAGGGCCCTTGCGGGTACGCGCGTTGGTCTTCGTACGCTGGCCGCGCACCGGCAGGCCATGGCGATGACGAAGGCCACGGTAACACCCGAGATCCCTCAACCGCTTGATGTTCATTTGTACTTCACGACGCAGGTCACCTTCCACGGACAGCTTGCCAACCTCGGAACGCAGGCCGTCAACCTGCTCATCGGTCAGTTCTGAAACCCGGACATGCGGCTTGATGCCGCTGGCGTCGCAAAGCTCCTGAGCTGTCGTCGGACCAACACCAAAGATGTAAGTCAGTGATATAACAGCGTGTTTGTTATCGGGTATGTTGACACCGGCTATACGTGCCATTCATTTCACTCCGCGTTCAAAGCTTTGCAGTTTACTTTTCCGTCACAAAAAGGTGCCGAATGATAGCGCCTGAGACGGCAGATATCAACATCAAACACCGCACCGGGTATTAACCCTGGCGCTGCTTGTGACGAGGCTCAGTGCAAATGACCCGGATCGAGCCATTGCGACGAATGATTTTGCAGTTTCGGCAAACTTTCTTGACCGATGCACGTACTTTCATTTCGCTCTCCAGTTCAATCAGCGGAACATGCCGCTACGACCATAGTTTTTGAGGTTGGATTTCTTCATCACCGACTCATACTGATGTGACATCAGATGGGACTGAACCTGCGACATGAAATCCATCACCACGACCACAACGATCAGCAGTGATGTCCCTCCCAGATAAAAGGGCATGCTGCCAAACACCACCAGGAATTGTGGCAGGATTGAAACAGCAGCAATGTAAAGGGCACCAAAGATGGTCAGGCGCGTCAGCACGCCATCTATATATTTCGCGGTCTGTTCGCCAGGCCGGATTCCGGGGATAAAGGCACCGGATTTCTTCAGGTTGTCCGCCACTTCCTTGGGGTTATACATCAACGCCGTATAGAAAAAGCAGAAGAAGATCACCGCCATGGCAAAAAGCAGTATATACAGGGGTTGGTTTGGCCCCAGGATCTGAGACAGATTCCCCAGCCACTCCATACCCTCACTCTGCCCGAACCACTGCCCCAGCGAGGCAGGAAACAGCAGGATCGATGACGCAAAGATTGCAGGAATAACCCCGGCCATGTTCACTTTCAGCGGCAAATGGCTCTGCTGCTGCGCATACACCCGGCGCCCCTGCTGGCGTTTGGCGTAATTAACCGTAATCCGCCGCTGACCGCGCTCCATGAAAACAATGAAAGCAACGACGGCGACCGCCATAAGGCCAATGCCAAACACCAGCAACAGACTCATTTCACCGCTTCGCGCCTGCTCAAGCGTCTGGCCAATGGCGCCAGGCAGCCCGGCCACAATCCCGGCGAAGATCAGCAGCGAAATACCGTTCCCGATACCGCGCTCGGTAATCTGCTCACCGAGCCACATCAGGAAAACAGCGCCGCAGACAAAGGACACCACCGCCACAAAATAGAAATCCAGGCCGGCGGAAAAGGTTATCCCCTGGGATGCCAGTCCCACGGAGATGCCCAGCCCCTGAACAAACGCCAGCCCGACGGTGCCATACCGCGTATATTGACTGATCTTGCGCCGACCGGACTCACCTTCCTTCTTCAGCTGCTCCAACTGGGGACTCACCGCCGTCATCAACTGCATGATGATGGCGGCTGAGATGTAGGGCATGATCCCCAGCGCCAGGATGCTCATACGCTCAAGGGCGCCCCCTGAGAACATATTGAACATTCCCAGTATGGTGCCCTGTTGTTGATCAAACATCGCAGCAAGCCGATCCGGATTGATCCCCGGAACCGGTATGTGCGCACCAATCCGGTAAACCAGAATGGCGATGACCACAAACTTGAGACGGGAGTAGAGCTCAGAGAGCCCCTGCCCCTTGGCTGATGCCGGTGCCTGCTTAGCCATTTAGTCCTCGACTTTTCCGCCTGCTGCGGTAATTGCTTCGCGGGCACCCTTGGTGACCCTGAGACCACGAACCGTTACTGGGCGATTAAGCTCCCCGGACAGGATTACCTTTGCCTCACGGATATCATCACGGATCACATCAGCCTTCTTGAGCGCATCAAGATCCGCGACATCCCCCTCAACCAGCGCCAGTTCCTGCAACCGGATCTCAGATTCCCAACGCTGCTGGCGAGAAGCAAACCCGAACTTGGGCAGGCGGCCCTGCATCGGCTGTTGGCCACCCTCGAAACCTGGCGCAACACTGCCTCCGGAGCGGGACTTGAGACCGTTATGGCCGCGCCCACCGGTCTTGCCAAGACCACTTCCAATGCCACGTCCAACGCGCTTACGCGCTGATTTGGACCCGTCTCCCGGGCGAAGTTCATTCAGTTGCATCTTACTGTTCCTCTACCCGTACCAGATAGTTGACACGGTTGATCATGCCGCGAACTGCCGGCGTATCCTCTACCTCAACCGTATGATTCAGCCTGCGCAGGCCCAGCCCCCTCACGCAATCACGGTGATTACGCTTGGTGGCAATGGGGCTGCGGGTCAGTGTGACCTTGATGGTTTTATTAGCCATGATCTCAATCCAGAATCTCTTCAACGGATTTACCGCGCTTGGCCGCAATCTCATCCGGCGAACGCATTGCCTTCAGACCTTCAACGGTCGCCCTCACAACGTTCACGGGGTTCGTTGAGCCATAGCACTTCGCGAGTACGTTGTGCACGCCCGCAACTTCCAGTACGGCACGCATCGCGCCACCAGCGATGATTCCGGTACCTTCGGATGCCGGCTGCATGAACACGCGTGACGCCCCATGGTTCGCCTTGACCGGATACTGGAGTGTCGCCTCGTGCAACGGCACCGTCACCATGTTCTTGCGCGCTGCTTCCATCGCCTTCTGGATGGCTACGGGAACCTCCCGAGCCTTGCCACGACCATAGCCCACACGGCCATTACCATCGCCTACCACGGTCAATGCGGTAAAACCGAAAAGGCGGCCGCCTTTAACAACCTTGGCCACCCGATTGACCTGCACCAGCTTTTCCTGGAGCTCGGGCGCCTTCTGTTCATTAACGCTCATGTTCTCCACCTCTTAGAATTGCAGGCCAGCTTCGCGCGCGGCATCTGCCAGCGCCTTGACGCGACCATGATAGCGGTAACCCGAGCGGTCAAATGCCACGTCCTCGATTCCCGCTTTTTTAGCACGCTCAGCGATGAGTTCACCCACCTGGCGTGCCGCTTCAACATTTCCGGTCGCACCCTGGCGCAATTCCTTGTCCAGCGTCGATGCTGCAGCCAGCACCTGACTGCCATCCGCGGTTGTCACCTGCGCGTACATATGACGCGGTGTGCGGTGGACGCAGAGGCGGCTGGAGCCACGTTCCCGGATCTTGATGCGCACTTTCCGTGCGCGACGCAATCTGGATTCTTTCTTCGCGCTCATCGTTCTGCCCTATTTCTTCTTCGCCTCTTTACGCCTTACCGCTTCATCCGCATAACGGACACCCTTACCCTTATAAGGCTCAGGTGGGCGGAAAGCCCGAATATCTGCTGCAGCCTGGCCAACCCGCTGCTTATCAATGCCCTTCAGCACAAGCTCTGTCGGCTTCGGCGTTTCAGCCGTAACCCCTTCAGGGAGTTTGTACTCTACAGGATGGCTGAAGCCCAACGTCAGATTAACGCTGTTCCCCTGCGCCTGGGCCCGGTAGCCAACACCATTGATCTCCAGTTTACGCTCAAACCCGGAGCTAACACCTAAAACCATGTTGTTCAGCAGTGCTCGGGTGGTCCCGGCCAGCGCCCGTGATTTCTTGGCACTATTGACCGGCGTAAACCGCAATTTGTTCTCGTCGTCCTGCGTTACTTCGACACTCGGGTGAATCGTGTGATGAAGGCTACCCATGGCACCTTTCACTTCAACGTCCTTGCCGTTGAATTTCACCTCGACACCGGATGGCAGCACGACAGGATTATTCGCAACCCTGGACATGACTCCTCCTAAAATACGGTGCAGATAATTTCGCCGCCGATACCGGCCTTGCGAGCCGCGCTTTCTGTCATTACGCCCTTGGACGTGGAGACAACTGCTACGCCCAGCCCACCGGCTACGCGAGGCAGATCGCCCTTGCCCCGGTACTGACGCAGACCTGGACGGCTCGCCCTCTGAATACTCTCGATAACCGGCTTGCCTTCGAAATAGCGCAGGTTAATGGACAATGTCGGCTTGGTCTCGCCATCGACATTGAAATCCTGGATAAAGCCCTCGTCCTGAAGAACGCGAGCAACGGATTGCTTCATATTGGATGACGGCATCGCCACGCTCGCTTTCTCTGCCATCTGGGCATTGCGAATGCGTGTGAACATGTCCGCCAACGGATCTTGCATGCTCATTCGTATGAGACTCCTGGTCGTTTTAGTTGTGCAGCAACAATTCTGTCGCTTACCAACGCGTGGCTGTTACCAGCTCGCTTTGGTCAGGCCGGGCACATCGCCACGCATTCCCGCTTCACGCAGTTTGATGCGTGACAGCTGGAATTTCCGCAGAACGCCGTGCGGCCTGCCGGTAATCTGGCATCGATTCCGGAGGCGGACCGCGCTGGAATTCGCCGGCAGCTTCTGAAGCTGAACCTGCGCTTCCCAACGATCCTCGTCACTGGCGTTCACATCTTTGATGATCGCCTTGAGCTGGGCACGCTTTTGGGCGTATTTCGCAACCAGTTTCTCGCGGTTGCGTTCCCGCTCTTTCATGCCAATCTTCGCCATTGTGGTCTTACCTTACTTTTTGAATGGGAAACTGAACGCCGAGAGCAGTGCACGGCCTTCTTCATCGTTCTCAGCCGATGTCGTGATGGTGATATCAAGCCCGCGGATCTTGTCGACTTTGTCGTACTCGATCTCAGGGAAGATGATCTGTTCACGAACGCCCATGCTGTAATTGCCACGCCCATCAAAGGACTTCGGGCTCAGGCCGCGAAAATCTCGCACCCTGGGGATGGCAATCTGTACCAGGCGATCAAAGAAATCCCACATGCGCTCACCGCGCAGCGTAACCTTACAGCCGATCGGGAAGCCTTCCCGGATCTTGAAACCCGCTACGGATTTCCGCGCCACAGTAACCAGCGGTTTCTGCCCGGCCAGCTTTTCAAGATCAGCCACTGCGTTGTCCAGCTGCTTCTTGTCACCGATGGCTTCACCAACACCCATGTTGAGGGTGATTTTCTGGATCTTTGGCACCTGCATCGGGTTGGCATACCCAAACTGCTGGTTGAGCGCAGGGATCACTTCCTGTTTATAAACGTCTTTCATGCTAGGCATCGTAACCACCGTCGCTTACTGGTTATCGATCACTTCTTCCGTGGACCGGTAAACCCGCACCTTGGTGCCGTCATTCTGCACCTGAAAGCCGACTCGGTCAGCCCCCTGGTTCTGCGGGTTATAGATCGCCACGTTAGAAATATGAATCGGGGCTTCTTTTTCAATAATGCCACCCTGGGTTCCCATCATGGGATTGGGGCGTGTGTGTTTCTTCACCATATTGATGCCAGAAACAAGCACCCGCTTGCCGTCAACAATGCGCAGCACCTTGCCACGCTTGTTCTTGTCTTTACCCGTAGTGACGACTACCTCGTCGTTTCGTTTGATCTTGTTCATAACCGGCCTCTCTTACAAAACCTCGGGTGCCAGTGAAATGATCTTCATGAATTTCTCATTCCGAAGTTCACGAGTCACCGGACCGAATATCCGCGTACCGACCGGCGCATCCTGCGGATTCAGCAGCACGGCTGCGTTGCCATCAAACCGGATGAGTGAACCATCCTGCCGACGAACACCGCTCTTGGTCCGCACTACAACTGCCTTCAGCACCTGCCCTTTCTTTACACGGCCCCTGGGGATAGCCTCTTTCACGGATACCTTTATGATATCCCCGACACGGGCATAGCGCCGATGTGAACCGCCCAGGACCTTGATACACATTACCCGACGGGCGCCACTATTATCCGCCACATCAAGTACCGTTTGCGTTTGAATCATGGTTAATCTCCAGCAGAAACCACTTTGTCTTTACGACAAGAGCCACCGTCCTGGTGCTTTACACCCGCAAAGCACGCTCGACAACATCAACCAGGGTCCACGCCTTCTTCCGCGAAAGCGGGCGTGTCTCGGCAATTGTCACCAAATCGCCAACACTGCACTGGTTGTCCTCATCATGTGCCTTGACGCGAGTCGAGCGCTTAACATACTTGCCGTAAAGCGGATGCTTTTCGCGGCGCTCAACCATCACAACGATGGTTTTCTGCATCTTGTCACTTACCACCTTGCCATTCAGCGTTCTGGCGGTATTCGTTGCTTCAGCCATCTCAGTCACCTGCCTTCTCTGTGATAACGGTTTTAACGCGCGCGATATCACGCCGGGTATGACGCAGCAGGTGGGACTGATTGAGCTGGCCTGTGGCCTTGCGCATCCGCAGGTTGAACTGCTCCTTGAGCAGTCGCATCAGCTCCTGGTTCAGATCCTCTGCCGATTTTTCACGCAGTTCTGTCGCTTTCATTACATCACCGTCCTGTTCACGAAGGTGGTCGGTACAGGCAGCTTGGCCGCCGCCAGAGTGAACGCGTCACGAGCCACGTCTTCCGCAACCCCTTCCATTTCGTAGAGCATCTTTCCTGGTGTCACCTCAGCGACCCAGTACTCAACAGAGCCCTTGCCCTTGCCCATACGAACCTCAAGCGGCTTTTCCGAAATCGGCTTGTCCGGGAAGACCCGGATCCAGATCTTGCCACCCCGCTTGATGCGACGTGTCATGGTCCGGCGAGCCGCCTCGATCTGTCGGGCCGTAATCCGACCACGCCCGGTGGCCTTCAGTCCGTATTCACCGAAACTGACCTTATTACCGGTATGCGCCATACCGCGGTTCCGGCCTTTTTGCATCTTCCGAAACTTGGTGCGTTTTGGTTGCAGCATTTGAGACCCTCCTTACTTTTGAGCTTTCTTCTGCGCGGCCTCTTTCTCAGCCCGCACCTGCTCAAGTCCACCAAGGATTTCACCCTTGAATATCCACACCTTGACACCGATGATGCCGTAGGTGGTGTGGGCCTCATAATGCGCATAGTCGATGTCGGCACGAAGCGTATGCAATGGTACGCGACCCTCGCGGTACCATTCGGTCCGCGCGATTTCTGCGCCGCCCAGGCGACCACTGGCCTGGATCCGGATACCCTTCGCGCCCTGACGCATCGCGTTCTGCACGGCACGCTTCAGCGCACGACGGAACATCACTCGACGCTCAAGCTGGTTCGCCACACTCTGCGCGGCGAGCTTTGCATCAAGGTCCGGCTTGCGGATTTCCTCGATGTTCACGTGAACTGGAACACCCATCATCGCGGTCAGCTCGCGGCGAAGCTTATCAACATCCTCGCCCTTCTTGCCGATCACAATGCCGGGACGCGCCGTGTGGATCGTAATCCGCGCGTTCTGGGCCGGGCGTTCAATGACAATCCGGCTTACCGATGCCTTCTCCAGTCGACGATGGAGAAACTCACGCACCTGGATATCGTTAAGCAGGTTCTTTGCGTATGTTTTCTTTTCCGCGTACCAAACTGAGTTGTGCTCTTTGACAACGCCAAGCCTGATACCCGTTGGATGTACTTTATGGCCCATCTGGTATCTCCTACTGGTCCGAAACCTTGACGGTGATGTGGCACGTCCGCTTCAGAATCCGATCCGCGCGCCCTTTAGCCCGCGCCTGGATCCGTTTCAGCGTCGGGCCCTCATCAACACAGATGGTTGCAAGCCGCAACTCATCCACATCCAGGCCCTCGTTATGCTCAGCGTTGGCAATCGCAGACTCCAGCGTCTTGCGAATGATCCCGGCAGCCTTCTTCGGCGTGTATGCCAGGTCATTGAGCGCTTCCTCAACACTCTTGCCACGAACCATGTCTGCGACAAGACGCGCTTTCTGAGCTGAGAGTCGCGCGCCTTTCGTCTTAGCCGCTACTTCCATCATTTTATCCCCTCAGACTTAGCGTTTCTTCGCTTTCTTGTCGGCAGCATGCCCGCGGAAAGTGCGCGTAGCTGCAAACTCACCCAGTTTATGTCCCACCATTTCCTCGGTGATCATAACCGGCACGTGTTGCCTGCCGTTATGGACCGCAATGGTAAGGCCAACCATCTCTGGAAAGACCGTCGAACGACGCGACCAGGTTTTGATCGGTTTCCGACTACTGTTTTCCAGAGCTGTTTCAACCTTCTTCAACAGATGCAGGTCTATGAAAGGACCTTTCTTCAAAGAACGTGGCACAGCGTATTCCTCATAGCGTTATTTCTTGGCCGAACGACGACGTACGATCATCTTGTCAGTACGCTTGTTCTTACGAGTTTTATGCCCTTTGGTCGGAATCCCCCAGGGTGTAACCGGGTGACGTCCGCCAGAGGTGCGCCCTTCACCACCACCATGTGGATGGTCAATTGGGTTCATAGCAACACCGCGCACTGTTGGCCGTTTGCCACGCCAACGTGTTGCACCCGCCTTGCCGACTTGTTTGAGACTGTGCTCACTGTTGGATACCTCTCCCAACGTGGCACGGCACTCAGTCAGCACTTTGCGCATCTCACCCGAACGCAGACGGACCGTGGCGTAATTGCCTTCACGAGCAACGAGCTGTACCCCTGCTCCGGCACTGCGCGCCATCTGAGCCCCTTTGCCGGGCTTGAGCTCCACACAATGCACCACCGAGCCCAGCGGAATATTCCGCAGGGGAAGAGTGCTGCCCGTCTTGATCGGCGCGTCAACGCCGGACTGGACCTTGTCACCCTTCTTGAGCTTCTTGGGCGCAATAATGTAAACACGCTCGCCATCGCTGTACTTGATCAGCGCGATGTGAGCGGAACGGTTCGGATCGTATTCCAGGCGTTCAACAATGCCCGCAATACCATCCTTGTTCCGTTTGAAATCAATATGGCGATAATGGCGCTTGTGCCCACCGCCAATATGACGGGATGTGATATGGCCATTGTTGTTACGGCCACCCGTCTTGCTCAGCTTGCTTACCAACGCTGGGTACGGTGCGCCCTTATGAAGGTCAGGATTACGGACCTTAATGAGGTGGCGACGCCCGGGAGACGTTGGCTTGGTTTTATCGATCGACATAGTTACGACCCCCTCGACTTATTCCACGTCCATAAAGTCAATATCCTGACCTTCGCCAAGCTTAACGTAAGCCTTGCGAAGGGCAGCACGCTTACCCATGCCGTGCATGGTGCGCTTGTTCTTGCCTTTACGGTTATTAACCTGAACGGAGACAACATTGACGTTGAAGAGCTGCTCAACGGCCTTGCGAATTTCCGGCTTGGTTGCATCCGGCGCGACCTTGAACACTACCTGGCCCTGATCACCGACCATGGTCGACTTTTCCGACACATGAGGCCCCAGCAGTACCTTGTAAATACGCTCCTGATTCATCCCAGCATCTCCTCAAACTTTTTCAGCGCGTCCACGGTTACGACAACATGGTTATGCGCCACCAGGCTGACCGGATCAACGCCACGCACGTCCGAAACAGCGACGTTGGGGATGTTCCGGGATGCAAGCTCAAGATTGCGCTCTACGCTTTCGGAGACAACCAGCGCATCCTTCACACCAAGCTCCGCGAGCCGAGCATTGAACACTTTCGTCTTTGGTTCCGCGGGCGCAATGCTATCCACGACCACCAACCGCTCCTGGCGAACCAGTTCAGAAAGAATCGAGCGGAGCGCTCCGCGATACATCTTGCGATTTACTTTCTGTGAATAATCGCGAGGCACTGCGGCAAAGGTTGTACCGCCAGCGCGCCAGATCGGGCTCCGGATCGTACCGGCACGCGCTCGACCAGTACCCTTCTGACGCCAGGGCTTCTTACCACCACCACTGACCTCGGAGCGGGTCTTCTGTTTCGCACTGCCCTGACGGCCAGCAGCCATGTAGGCCGTTACCACCTGGTGAACCAGGGACTCATTGAACTCTTTTCCGAAAGTAGCATCGGAAACCTGAACACCGTTACCGCTTCCCGTTACTGTCAATTCCATGGCGGCCCCCTTAGGCTTTCACTGCGGGCTTGATGATCAGATCACCGCCGTTGGCGCCCGGGACGGGCCCCTTGACCAGCAGCAGATTTCGCTCGGCGTCAACGCGCACGATTTCAATGTTCTGGGTGGTCACACGGGCGTTACCCATCTGGCCCGACATCTTCTTGCCTTTGAATACACGTCCGGGAGACTGGCACTGACCTATGGAGCCAGGCGCCCGGTGCGCAAGGGAGTTACCGTGAGTCTTATCCTGGGTGGAGAAGTTCCAGCGCTTCACGGTGCCGGAGAACCCTTTACCCTTGGAGCGCCCTGTCACGTCGATGGACTGGCCATCCTCAAACAGGGAAACGCCAAGCTCTTTGCCAGGCTGGTACTCTTCCCCATCTTCACCTTCAAGACGGAATTCCCAGAGATCACGACCTGCCTCAACGCCATTTTTAGCAAAATGGCCCGCTTCAGGCCTGGTAATGCGGGATGCTCGACGGGCACCAGTGGTTACCTGAACAGCGCGATAGCCATCACGCTCAGGAGTTTTAACTTCGGTGATCCGGTTGGCTTCAACCTCAATCACCGTGACGGGAACAGACGCACCTTGGTCTGTAAAAATACGCGTCATCCCGGCCTTACGGCCGACAACACCAATCGCCATTGTTCACCTCTTAGTGTACGGGGCTTTCACCCTCTATGGCCTGTTCAACAGTTACACTCTGAGGGGTTAACCAGTAGCGTTAACCCAGGCTGATCTGCACATCCACGCCGGCTGCAAGATCGAGCTTCATCAGAGCATCGACTGTCTTTTCGGTAGGCTCAACAATATCCAGAAGCCGCTTGTGCGTCCGGATCTCATACTGATCGCGCGCGTCTTTATTGACGTGCGGTGAAATCAGGATCGTATACTTTTCTTTCCGGGTCGGCAGAGGAATCGGACCCCTAACCTGAGCACCAGTCCGCTTTGCCGTATCGACAATTTCCTGGGTGGACTGATCGATCAGGCGATAGTCAAATGCCTTCAACCTAATTCTGATCTTTTGGCTCTGCATGTTGCACCAAACTCCAATCGTTCCTGGCAGCTCGTTTAAGCCGACCCGTAAAAAGGATGCACATTGTAGGCAGCCCTGAGCATCCTGTCAACAACAGGCCAGTCTTCGCGAACTTGCTTATGGCCGCACCTGAAATAAAAAAAGGGGCTGCGACTGCAACCCCTTTTGAGGGCGGAACCGGATTTACTGAATAATCTTGGTTACCACGCCGGCGCCAACCGTACGGCCACCTTCGCGAACCGCAAAACGCAGACCGTCTTCCATCGCGATCGGCGAGATCAGCGTGGCGACCAGCTTGACGTTGTCGCCCGGCATAACCATCTCAACACCTTCCGGCAGCTCACAGGTGCCGGTCACGTCCGTGGTCCGGAAGTAGAACTGCGGCCGATACCCGGTAAAGAACGGCGTATGACGGCCACCCTCTTCCTTGCTCAGCACGTAGATCTCGCCTTCGAAGACCGTGTGCGGCGTGATTGAACCCGGCTTCGCCAGAACCTGGCCACGCTCGACGTCATCACGCTTGGTGCCACGCAGCAGCGCGCCGATGTTCTCGCCCGCTCGACCTTCGTCCAGCATCTTGCGGAACATCTCAACACCGGTGCAGACCGTCTTCTGCGTATCGCGAAGACCAACAATCTCCACCTCGGAGCCGGTCTTGACTACACCGCGCTCAACACGACCTGTTACCACTGTACCACGACCGGAGATTGAGAAAACGTCCTCAATCGGCATCAGGAACGGCTGGTCAATCGCCCGCTCCGGCTCCGGAATAAACTCATCCATCGCCTTGATCAGGTTTGCCACCGCGGTGGTACCGTAGCCGTTGTCGTCCTTGCCTTCCATCGCCATCAGCGCGGAACCGGTAACGATCGGCGTGTCGTCGCCCGGGAAGTCGTACTCGTTGAGCAGCTCACGTACTTCCATCTCGACGAGCTCAAGCAGCTCTTCGTCGTCGACCATGTCCGCCTTGTTCAGGAATACCACGATGTGCGGTACACCCACCTGGCGCGACAGCAGGATGTGCTCACGCGTCTGCGGCATCGGGCCGTCTGCGGCGGAAACCACCAGGATCGCGCCGTCCATCTGCGCCGCGCCCGTGATCATGTTCTTCACGTAGTCCGCGTGCCCCGGACAATCAACGTGCGCGTAGTGGCGCGACTCGGAACCGTACTCAACGTGCGACGTCGCAATCGTGATGCCACGACTTTTCTCTTCCGGCGCGTTGTCAATCTGATCAAACGAACGCGCATCACCGCCGAACACTTCCGCACTCACGCGGGTCAGCGCCGCCGTCAGCGTCGTCTTCCCGTGGTCCACGTGACCAATAGTGCCCACGTTGATATGCGGCTTATCTCTTTCAAACTTTTGCTTACCCACAATTCCACCTCTTGGATGCTGTTCTTAGTTAACGTTAGCTTTTGTTGATAATCTCAGTCGCGATGCTATTCGGAGCCTCACCGTATTTATGGAACTCCATCACGTACGAGGCTCGCCCCTGAGTACTGGAGCGCAGGTCGGTCGCATAGCCGAACATTTCAGCCAGCGGCACATCAGCACGAATGACCTTCCCGGCGGGGCTCTCTTCCATCCCGTGCACAACGCCACGACGACGGTTCAGGTCGCCAACAACGTCACCCATGAAGTCTTCGGGTGTGACAACCTCGACCTTCATGATCGGCTCCAGAAGCTGCGGGTCCGCATCCAGCGCGCCCTGCTTCATCGCCATGGAACCGGCGACCTTAAAGGCCATCTCGTTGGAGTCCACGTCGTGATAGGAACCATCGTAGAGCGTTGCCTTGACACCGAGAATCGGGTAACCGGCCAGAACGCCATTCTGCAGCTGTTCCTCAATGCCCTGCTGGACAGCGGGAATATATTCCTTGGGAACCACACCACCAACAATCTTGTTCTCGAACAGGAAGGTTGGAGAATCCTCATCGTCCAGCGGAAGCGGCTCAAGCTTCACCCAGACGTGGCCATACTGACCACGACCACCGGACTGGCGTACGAACTTGCCTTCAACGTCAACCGACTTCCGGATGCACTCACGGTAGGCAACCTGAGGTTTGCCGATATTGGCCTCAACCTTAAACTCGCGCTTGAGACGGTCAACGATAACGTCAAGGTGGAGCTCACCCATCCCGGAGATGATTGTCTGACCGGACTCCTCGTCGGTCCGGACACGGAAAGATGGGTCTTCCTGAGCAAGCTTGCCGAGGCCAGTACCCATTTTCTCCTGCTCCGCTTTCGACTTGGGCTCAACGGCAACCGAGATAACCGGCTCCGGAAACTCCATCCGTTCGAGCTCAATCTTGCGCTTTTCGTCGCAAAGCGTGTCACCGGTGGTGATGTTCTTCAGGCCGATCGCGGCTGCGATATCACCGGAGAACACCTCCTTGATCTCTTCCCGGTCGTTGGCATGCATCTGCACCATACGACCAACACGCTCCTTCTTCTGCTTGCTGGCGTTGTAGATCGCCGTCCCGGTTTCAAGCTTACCGGAGTAGACACGAAAGAAGGTCAGTGTACCCATGAACGGATCCGTGGCGATCTTGAACGCCAGGGAAGCGAAGGGGGCATCGTCATCAGCAGCGCGGGTCTCTTCGGTACCGTCATCATCGACAACACCGGTAATCGCCCGCACCTCATCCGGTGCCGGCAGAAATTCGAGAACGTTATCCAGCAGTGCCTGGATACCCTTGTTCTTGAACGCCGAACCGCACGTTGCCAGCACGAGGTCATTATCAAGGCACCGGATACGGAGCCCCTTTTTAATCTCGTCAAGCGTCAGTTCGCCGGTATCCACATACTTGTTCATGAACTCTTCGTTGGCTTCGGCGGCGGCCTCGACCATGGCCTCGCGTGCTGCCTCAGCGTCATCCTTGAGCTCATCGGGGATCTCCGTTTCCTCGTAGGTCATCCCCAGATCCGCGTCGTTCCAGTAGATCGCCTTCATCCTCAGAAGGTCGACAACACCAGCAAACTCATCCTCAGCACCAATTGGCAGCTGAATGGGAATCGTGGTTGCACCAAGGCGTTCACGGATCTGAGCGACGACACGGGAGAAATCCGCACCGGCCCGGTCCATCTTGTTGACGAAAACAAGCCGGGGAACATGATACTTATCCGCCTGGCGCCAGACCGTTTCGGACTGGGGCTCAACCCCTGATGTACCGCAGAAAACAACGACCGCACCGTCGAGGACACGCAGTGAACGCTCGACTTCGATGGTGAAGTCCACGTGACCGGGCGTATCGATGATGTTGATCCGGTGCTCGTCGTACTGCTTGTCCATACCCCGCCAGAAGGTAGTCACGGCGGCGGAGGTGATGGTAATACCCCGTTCCTGCTCCTGGGACATCCAGTCGGTCGTTGAGGCGCCATCATGGGTCTCGCCCATCTTGTGGCTACGGCCGGTATAGTAGAGTATCCGCTCGGTTGCGGTCGTCTTACCGGCATCCACGTGTGCGCAGATGCCGATATTGCGATAGTGTTTGATCGGTGTTTTACGTGCCACGTCAGATACCTCGATCGATTAAAAACGGTAGTGGGAGAAGGCTTTGTTCGCTTCGGCCATACGGTGCACGTCTTCCCGCTTCTTGACTGCGGCACCCTTGCTCCCGGCGGCGTCCAGAATCTCTCCGGCCAGCCGGTTGGCCATGGACTTTTCACCACGCTTACGCGAGAAGTCCACGAGCCAGCGCATAGCCAGCGCCACCTGCCTGGAAGGACGGACCTCTACCGGTACCTGATAGGTCGCACCACCCACACGGCGGGATTTGACCTCAACCATCGGCTGGATGTTTTCCAGCGCGCTCTCGAACATTTCGAGCGGGTTTTCCTTGGATTTGTCAGCGACAATATCCAGTGCCCCGTATACGATCTGTTCGGCTACGGCTTTCTTACCGTGTTCCATGACATGGTTAATGAACTTGGCGAGACGTTCACTGTTGAATTTCGGATCCGGGATGATTTCCCGCTTGGTTGCTATACGTCTTCTTGGCATCGATAAGCCCTCGAATAAAAAATCAGGTCTTCAGGTTAATCCGGGATGAAGCAACAGAATGCCACCCGGCCTTACTCTTACCGGCGGTCGTCGCCCACGATAAAAGAAAGCCTGCTGAAATATGTGTAAATGCGTCAGATGATCAGGACTTCGGACGCTTGGTGCCGTACTTGGAACGGCCCTTGCGACGATCCTGAACACCCTGTGTATCCAGCGTTCCCCGCACGGTGTGGTAACGAACACCCGGCAGGTCCTTGACCCGGCCGCCACGAATCAGGACCACACTGTGTTCCTGAAGGTTGTGCCCTTCACCACCGATGTAGGAAGCCACCTCGTAGCCATTCGTCAGGCGTACACGACAGACCTTCCGCAGCGCCGAGTTCGGCTTCTTCGGGGTGGTCGTGTAGACACGGGTGCATACGCCGCGACGTTGAGGGCATGCCTGCAACGCCGGTACGTCGCTTTTCGCAACCCGCCGTTTACGAGGCTTACGGACCAACTGGTTAATAGTTGCCATGTAAGCTAACTCCGGTTTCCAAAGGTTTTACACCCCGTCAAAAAAGGGGCAATTTTACAAGGGGCGCAAGTTTAAGCCTGCGCCCCCATTCAGTCAAGAACATTGACCAGTTTCTGAGCAGACCAGCCGATCGCAACTACTTGTTGAGTTCGGCACTGAGCGCTTCGACCACGTCATCAGCGCTGACATTCTGATCCGCCTGTTCACGCCGGCGACGGCGTTCCTCGTGATACGCCAGACCTGTGCCCGCCGGGATAAGCCGTCCGACGACCACGTTTTCCTTCAGGCCGCGCAGGTAATCCCGTTTCCCGGTGACCGCGCCCTCGGTGAGAACACGGGTTGTCTCCTGGAAGGAGGCCGCCGAAATGAAGGAGTCCGTTGCCAGGGACGCCTTGGTAATCCCCAACAATTCGCGCTGGAAGCTTGCGGGCTGCTTGCCTTCGGCCTCCATGCGCTCGTTCTCTTCCGCCACGTGGGTATACTCCATCTGGTCGCCGCCGATAAAGCGCGTATCGCCCGGATTCTGGATCTCCACTTTGCGCAGCATCTGACGACAGATCACCTCGATGTGCTTGTCGTTGATACCAACGCCCTGGAGCCGGTACACATCCTGGATCTCGTTGGTGATGTATTTCGCCAGTTCCGTGATACCCAGCAGACGCAGTATGTCGTGCGGGTTGGAAGGACCATCGGAGATCACCTCGCCCTGGTCAACGGTCTCGCCCTCGAAGACGTTCAGCTGACGCCACTTGGGAATCAGAGCCTCATAGGCATCCCCATCCCTCGGGGTGATTACCAGACGCTTCTTGCCCTTGGTCTCCTTGCCGAAGCTGACCACACCGCTGACTTCCGCGAGGATGGCCGGCTCCTTGGGCTTGCGCGCCTCGAACAGGTCCGCAACCCGCGGCAGACCACCGGTGATATCCCGTGTACCCGTGGTTTCCTGCGGAATCCGGGCAATAACGTCACCCAGCTCCATATTGTCGCCATCCCTGAGCGTCACAAGGGCATTGGACGGCAGGGAATACTGGGCCGCGGAACCACCGGCAAGGGTTACTGGCTCGCCGGTTTCGTCAATCAGTTCGACGGTCGGACGCAGGTCCTTGCCGGATGCGGGCCGATCGTTCGGGTCCATCACCTCAATCGTAGAGAGCCCGGTGAGCTCGTCGGTCTGCGTCTTGACCGTAATATTCTCCTCGATATTGGAGAATCTCACCTTTCCGGCCGCTTCCGCGATAACCGGGTGGGTGTGCGGGTCCCACTTGGCAACAACCCCACCGGCGTCGACCATGTCACCCTCATTGACTTCCAGAACCGCGCCGTAAGGCAGCTTGTACCACTCACGCTCACGACCGTGTTCATCGGCAATGGCCAGCGCAGAGGAACGGGTCACCACAACCTGGGTTCCATCAGTCTTCTCGATGGACTTGAGGTTGTGCAGGCGAACCTTACCGCCATGCTTGACCTGGATGTTGTCCGTTGCCGACGCCCGGCTCGCGGCACCACCGATGTGGAAGGTCCGCATCGTGAGCTGGGTTCCCGGCTCACCGATCGACTGGGCGCCGATGACACCGACCGCTTCGCCGACATTCACAAGGTGACCACGAGCAAGATCACGGCCGTAGCAGTTGGAGCAGATGCCGTAGCGGGTATGGCAGGTAATCGCGGAACGAACCCAGACCTCGTCCACACCGGCACGCTCAACCTTCTCAACCAGTTTCTCGTCAAGCAGTGTGCCTGCATCGACCACCGGGTTTTCCTTGTCGCCGGGTGTGAAGACGTCCTTGGCCGTCACTCGACCCAGGATCCGATCACCCAGCGGTACGACCACGTCGCCGCCTTCAACCAGCGGCGTCATCAGAATGCCATCCTCGGTACCACAATCCGGCTCGGCGACGACCAGGTCCTGCGAAACGTCAACCAGACGACGCGTGAGGTAGCCCGAGTTCGCGGTCTTCAGGGCGGTATCCGCCAGACCCTTACGTGCACCGTGTGTCGAGATGAAGTACTGCAGAACGTTCAGACCTTCCCGGAAGTTGGCCGTGATCGGCGTCTCGATGATGGAGCCATCCGGCTTCGCCATCAGGCCCCGCATGCCCGAAAGCTGACGGATCTGTGCGGGAGAACCCCGGGCGCCGGAATCGGCCATGATATAGACAGAGTTGAATGACTCCTGAGTCAGGGTTTCACCGTTCTCGTCGGTAGCCACTTCTCCATCGGGATTAATCACGTCTTCTTTACTGAGACGCTCCATCATGGCGTTGGATACCTGGTCGTTGGCCCGCGCCCAGATATCGATCACCTTGTTGTATTTCTCACCCTGGGTCAGAAGGCCGGAAGAGAACTGCTGCTCAATTTCCATGACTTCGGCTTCTGCAGCCTCAACCATCTCGTACTTCTCTTTCGGCACCTCAAAATCGTTGACGCCGATGGAGGTTCCGGAAACGGTCGAATAGTGGAAACCGGTGTACATCAGCTGGTCCGCGAATACCACGGTTTCCTTCAGGCCAACCTCTCGGTAGCACGCATTCATCAGCCTCGAGATCTGCTTCTTTGCCATGGCCTGATCAACCAGGCTGAAAGGCAGGCCTTCGGGCGTGATGTTGTAGAGCATTGCCCGACCAACAGTGGTTTGCTTGATGCTGGTGGTTACGTGGCGCTCACCCGTCTCGTCATCAAGATCCACCTCGGTAACACGCACCTTGATGCGTGCCTGGAGATCAACCTCTTCGGCCCCGAAGGCGCGATTCACCTCGTCGAGATCCGCGAAGACCCGGTCCTCACCCTTGGCGCGCAGACGCTCACGGGTCATGTAATACAACCCGAGCACAACGTCCTGCGAAGGCACGATAATGGGTTCACCGTTGGCCGGCGACAGCACATTGTTCGTGGACATCATCAGCGCCCGGGATTCCAGCTGGGCCTCCAGCGTCAGCGGCAGGTGTACCGCCATCTGGTCACCGTCAAAGTCAGCGTTATAGGGCGCACAGACCAGCGGGTGCAGCTGGATAGCCTTGCCTTCGATCAGGATCGGCTCAAACGCCTGGATGCCGAGACGGTGCAGCGTGGGTGCCCGGTTCAGCAGGACCGGATGCTCCCGGATCACTTCCTCCAGGATATCCCAGACCACCCCTTCTTCGCGCTCGACCATCTTCTTGGCGGCCTTGATGGTGGTGGCCAGGCCCCGATGTTCCAGCTTGGAGAAGATGAACGGCTTGAACAGCTCCAGGGCCATCTTCTTGGGCAGACCACACTGGTGCAGCTTCAGGTACGGACCCACTACGATAACCGAACGCCCGGAGTAGTCCACGCGCTTACCCAGCAGGTTCTGACGGAAACGCCCCTGCTTACCCTTGATCATGTCAGCCAGGGATTTCAGCGGCCGCTTATTGGTACCCGTGATGGCGCGACCGCGACGCCCGTTATCGAGCAGGGCGTCCACAGATTCCTGCAGCATGCGCTTTTCGTTGCGCACGATAATATCCGGGGCGTTGAGCTCCAGAAGACGCTTGAGGCGGTTGTTACGGTTGATGACCCGGCGATAGAGATCGTTCAGATCTGACGTCGCAAAACGCCCGCCATCCAGGGGTACCAGTGGCCGCAGGTCGGGCGGCAGCACGGGAAGCACCTCCATGATCATCCACTGGGGATCGTTCCCGGAATAATAGAAGGCTTCCATGAGCTTGAGTCGCTTGGACAGCTTCTTGATCTTGGTTTCAGAGGCGGTCTGCGGGATATCCTCGCGCAGCTTTTCCACTTCCTCACCCAGCTCAATATCCGCCAGCAGCTCCTTAACCGCTTCCGCACCCATGCGCGCGTCAAATTCGTCGCCGAATTCCTCGAGAGACTCGTAGTACTGCTCGTCGTTAAGCAGCTGACCGCGCTCCAGTGTGGTCATGCCGGGATCAATCACAATAAAGGATTCAAAATACAGAACCCTTTCGATATCCCGCAGCGTCATGTCCAGAAGCAGGCCAATGCGCGAAGGCAGTGACTTCAGGAACCAGATGTGCGCCACCGGGCTGGCCAGTTCAATGTGGCCCATGCGCTCACGCCGGACACTGGCCAGGGCTACCTCAACGCCACACTTCTCGCAGATGACGCCGCGGTGCTTCAGCCGCTTGTATTTGCCACACAGGCACTCGTAATCCTTGACCGGGCCGAAAATCTTCGCGCAGAACAGGCCATCGCGTTCCGGCTTGAAGGTACGGTAGTTGATAGTCTCGGGTTTTTTGACTTCGCCAAAAGACCAGGACCGGATCATTTCCGGGGACGCCAGGCCGAGCCGAATCGAATCGAACTCCTGCTTCTGGTTCTGACTTTTCAGCAAGTTGAGCAGATCTTTCATAATAGTTGCTCCGGAGCGTTAATCGTTCGGGGGTGGCAACCACCCCCTTCGCTGCCAAACGGGATTCCGGTATCAGTCCGTCTCGAGGTCGATATCCAGACCCAGGGAGCGGATTTCCTTGACCAGAACATTGAAGGATTCGGGCATGCCCGGCTCCATCCTGTGATCCCCGTCCACAATGTTCTTGTACATCTTGGTCCGGCCGTTCACATCATCGGACTTCACGGTCAGCATTTCCTGCAGCGTGTAGGCGGCGCCATAGGCCTCAAGGGCCCAGACCTCCATTTCCCCAAAGCGCTGCCCGCCGAACTGGGCCTTACCGCCAAGCGGCTGCTGCGTAACCAGGCTGTATGAGCCGGTGGCACGCGCATGCATCTTGTCTTCGACCAGATGGTTAAGCTTAAGCATGTACATGTAGCCCACTGTCACGGGCCGATGGAAGGCATCACCGGTACGGCCATCAAAGAGCCGGATCTGGCCGCTGGGATCCATATCCGCGAGCTCCAGCATCTGCTTGATTTCGGCTTCATTGGCACCGTCAAAGACAGCGGTTGCCATCGGCACGCCCCGGCGAAGGTTCTTCGCCATGTTGATGACTTCCTCGTCCGAGAGCTGGTCCAGATCCACATGGGGCGTATTGGTGCCGTTATAGACTTCACCCAGGAACTGGCGAATCTCGCCCACCTTCTTCTGCTGTTCCAGCATGCCGTTGATCTTGTCGCCAAGCCCCCGCGCCGCAGCGCCAAGGTGTGTTTCCAGGACCTGCCCCACGTTCATCCTTGAAGGAACGCCCAGTGGGTTGAGAACCACATCCACCGGCTCGCCCTGCTCATCAAACGGCATGTCCTCGGTCGGCATGATGGCCGAGATAACACCCTTGTTACCGTGCCGGCCAGCCATCTTGTCCCCGGACTGAATACGGCTCTTCACCGCAAGATAGACCTTGACGATCTTGAGCACGCCCGGCGCCAGATCATCACCCTGCTGGATCTTGCTGCGCTTGACCTCGAAGCGTTCTTCCTGATCCTTGCGACGTTCCTCGAGTTGCTGCTCAGCGCGCTCCAGAAGCTCATTCAGGGAATCATCCTGAAGACGCAACTTGAACCATTCCTCGGAAGACAGCTTACCCAGGTAATCGCCGGTCAGTGTATCGCCTTTCTTGAGGCCGGGGCCGCTCAGCACGGATTGGCCCTCAAGCGCTGCGGCCAGGCGTTCAAATGTAGCCGCTTCGACAATCCGGAATTCAGCCCGGAGGTCCTTGCGGAACGCATCCAGCTCATCCTGTTCAATGGAAAGCGCCCGCTGGTCCTTCTCAACGCCGTCGCGGGTGAAGACCTGCACATCAATCACGGTACCACGCTTGCCTGTCGGCATCCGCTGCGAAGTGTCCTTCACGTCCGACGCCTTCTCGCCAAAGATGGCACGCAGGAGCTTCTCCTCCGGTGTCAGTTGGGTTTCACCCTTGGGCGTCACCTTGCCGACAAGAATGTCCCCGGCGTCGACTTCAGCACCGATGTACACAATGCCCGACTCGTCCAGCTTGGACAGGGCGTGCTCGCCCACGTTGGGGATATCCGCGCTGACTTCCTCTGGGCCCAGCTTGGTATCCCTGGCCACACAGGTCAGCTCCTGAATATGGATGGTCGTGAGGCGATCTTCCTGGGCTACCCTTTCGGAAATAAGGATGGAATCCTCAAAGTTGTAACCGTTCCAGGGCATGAAGGCCATCCGCATGTTCTGACCCAGAGCCAGTTCACCCAGATCTACAGAGGGGCCGTCAGCGAGCACATCGTCCCGGGCGATCACGTCACCCGGCTGCACAATCGGACGCTGGTTGGTACAGGTATTCTGGTTGGAGCGGGTGTACTTGACCAGGTTATAGATATCGACCCCGGCATCACCGGCTTCGGTTTCCTCGTGCCGTACACGGACCACAATCCGGGATGCGTCCACGCTTTCAATTACGCCCCCGCGCTCAGCCATCACGCAGACACCGGAGTCTTTGGCGACGATACGCTCCATGCCGGTACCAACCAGAGGCTTGTCCACTCGAAGTGTAGGCACGGCCTGGCGCTGCATGTTGGACCCCATCAGGGCCCGGTTCGCGTCATCATGCTCAAGGAACGGAATCATTGCCGCTGCCACGGAGACAACCTGACGCGGTGATACGTCCATGAAGTTGACCTTCTCGGGCGGCATCACGGTGAATTCGTTCTTGTGGCGCACCGTGACCAGCTCATCAGCCAGCTTGTCGTTCTCGTCCATCTTGGCGCTGGCCTGGGCGATGATGTAATTGCTTTCCTCAATCGCCGAGAGGTATACAATTTCATTGCTTACCTGGCCGTCCATTACCTTCCGGTAGGGACTTTCAAGGAACCCATACTGGTTGGTTCGGGTATAGGTCGCCAGCGAGTTGATAAGGCCGATGTTCGGCCCTTCCGGTGTTTCGATCGGGCAGACACGGCCATAGTGCGTCGGGTGTACGTCCCGAACCTCAAAACCTGCCCGCTCACGGGTCAGGCCGCCAGGACCGAGGGCCGAGACGCGGCGCTTGTGCGTCACCTCGGAAAGCGGGTTGTTCTGGTCCATGAACTGGGACAGCTGACTGGAGCCGAAGAACTCCTTGATTGCCGCGCCTACCGGCTTGGCATTGATCAGGTCCTGGGGCATCAGGCCCTCGCTCTCCGCGAGGCTCAGACGCTCGCGTACCGCGCGCTCAACCCGTACAAGACCGACGCGGAACTGGTTTTCCGCCATCTCGCCCACACAGCGGATGCGGCGGTTACCCAGGTTGTCGATATCGTCCGTCTCGCCCTTGCCGTTACGGATATCAACCAGCGTGCGCAAGACATCGATAATGTCCTGCTTTTCGAGCACACCGGATCCCTCGAGCTCTTCACGACCCAGCCGACGGTTGAGCTTCATCCGGCCCACTGCAGACAGATCGTAGCGATCCTCGGAAAAGAACAGGTTGTTGAACAGACTCTCAGCGGACTCCTTGGTCGGCGGCTCGCCCGGACGCATCATGCGATAGATCTCGACCAGCGCTTCCAGTTGGTTGCGCGAGGGGTCAATCCTCAGTGTGTCGGAGATAAAGGGACCACAGTCGAGGTCGTTGGTGTAGATGGTCTCAACGGTCTCGATGCCCGCTTCTTCGAGCTTTTCAAGATACTCCTCGGTGAGCTCGGTATTACACTCAACAATCACCTCACCGGTGTTTTCATCAACAATATCCTGAGCGGTGACGCGCCCGTGCAGATACTCACGAGGAACCTCGAGTTCGGTGACTCCCGCCTTTTCCAGTTGACGGATATGCCGGGCAGTTACTCGCCGACCACTCTCCACAACAACGTTGCCCTCGCCATCCTTGATGTCGAAGGTGGCAATGTCACCGCGCAGACGGCTTGGCACCAGCTCCAGGCGGCACTTGTCCTTTCCGAGCGTGAAGCGACTGGTTTCAAAGAACAGATCAAGGATCTGCTCCGAACTGTAGCCCAACGCGCGCAACAGGATGGTGGCGGGCAGTTTGCGCCGACGGTCAATCCGCACAAACACGGAATCCTTCGGATCAAACTCGAAATCAAGCCAGGATCCACGATAGGGGATCACCCTGGCGGTATACAGCAGCTTACCCGATGAATGCGTCTTACCCTTGTCGTGGTCGAAGAAGACACCCGGTGACCGGTGAAGCTGGGACACGATGACCCGCTCGGTGCCATTCACGACAAAGGTGCCATTCACGGTCATGAGGGGCATTTCCCCCATGTACACTTCCTGCTCCTTGATGTCCTTCACCGCCTTGTTGGAGGACTCCTTGTCATAAATGACAAGGCGAACCTTCACACGCAGTGGTGCGGCATAGGTGACACCGCGGAGCTGGCATTCCCTGACGTCAAAGCCCGGATCACCCAGCCTGTAACTGACATACTCCAGGGCCGCATTGCCCGAGTAGCTCGTGATCGGGAAAACGGACTGAAATGCGGCGTGCAGGCCCGTCTCCTTACGATCCTCCGCACCTGATTCAAGCTGCAGAAAATCCCGATAGGAGTCGATCTGCGTCGCAAGCAGAAACGGGACGTCCATAACGGATGGCAACTTGCCAAACTCTTTGCGGATTCGCTTTTTCTCGGTATAGGAGTAAGTCATCTATGTTCCCCAGCTTCGGACTTAATAACTGGTGTCTCCCGGGCGCGAAGCGCTACCCGGGACTGAGCCCGGAAAATTCCGGGCAGCTCATGACCGTAGTCATGAGCAACCTGTATAGAACGCGAAAAGGCCGGCGGTATACACCACCAGCCAATCCGCGTCAGTACTGCTCTAACCGGCCGATCAAGCCGTTATTTGAGCTCAACAGAGGCGCCTGCTTCCTCAAGCTTGGTTTTTGCTGCGTCAGCATCATCCTTGCTTGCGCCTTCCTTGACCGTGCCCGGAGCACCGTCAACGAGCGCCTTGGCTTCTTTCAGGCCAAGACCGGTCAGTTCGCGTACGACCTTGATGACGTTAACTTTCTTTTCGCCACCTGCGGTCAGCACGACATCAAACTCAGTCTGTTCTTCAGCAGCGGCAGCCTCTTCGCCACCACCGGCAGCCGGAGCTGCTGCAACCGCTGCCTGAGCGGAAACGCCGAACTTTTCTTCCATTGCCTCAACGAGCTCAACAACTTCCATGACGCTCATTTCAGCAATTGCATTCAAGATATCGTCTTTCGACAGAGCCATGACTCTTCTCCAAATTCAAAAATAATAAAAACCAATCAGGCTGCTTCTTTCTTTTGGTCACGAACTGCAGCCACCGCGCGGGTAACCTTGGTCGGAACCTCGTTAAAGGTCCGTGCCAGCTTGGTGATCGGAGCCTGGATTGTGCCAGCCAGCTGCGACAGCGCTTCGTCACGCGTCGGAAGCTTGGCAAGGCGGTCAATCTGGTCCGCACCGAGCAGCTCGCCACCAACGGCCAGTGCCTTGATCTCGAAGTCTTTATCTTCCTTGGCAAAATCCTTGAGCAGACGTGCCGCCGCTCCCGGATCCTCCATGGAAAACGCAAACAGGGTGGGCCCCACGAGCACATCATTCACGCACTCAAACTCAGTGCCCTGAACAGCACGCTTCGCGAGGGTGTTACGCACCACTCGCACATACACGTTCTGTTCCCGGGCCTTGGCGCGCAATGCGGTCATGTTGCCGGAGTCCACACCCCGATAGTCCGCAAGGACAACAGACAAAGCACCACTGGCAGCCTCGTTGACTTCGGCGACAATCGCCTTTTTGCCTTCGAGTCTGATTGCCACTGGTTTTACTCCTCAGGTTGTGCCGATCAAGGATCGGCGATCAACTTACGCCCTTTCGGGCGACCGTACGGTGTTGTTCGGAGAGAACGTCTTTACACCGTCTGCGCAGGCATTGCTTTAATCTCGTCTCCCCAGTCGGGGATTGAGGACCTGCGGTCTTTGACAGCCCGGCTCACGCCAAGACTACAAAGCTCGTTGGGCGCGCCATCAGGCGCGCCCGTATTCAATACCAGCCTCAAGCGGACAGCGAGGACTGGTCAACGGTAATACCTGGCCCCATGGTTGAGGACAGGGTTACCTTTTTGACATAGACGCCTTTCGAGGTGGACGGCTTCAACTTTCTGAGGTCCGTCAACAGCGCTTCAACATTCTGGCGGATCGCGGCATCATCAAAGGAAACCTTGCCAACCGTGCAGTGGACAATCCCCTTTTTGTCAGTCCGGAACCGAACCTGCCCTGCTTTTGCGTTACCAACCGCCGTTTCCACGTCAGCAGTAACCGTTCCCACTTTCGGGTTCGGCATCAGACCGCGCGGGCCAAGAATCTGACCAAGCTGCCCGACAACACGCATTGCATCAGGCGTCGCAATCACAACGTCAAAGTCGAGGTCACCACCCTTGATCTGCTCGGCGAGATCATCCATACCCACAACGTCGGCGCCGGCTGCTTGAGCCTTATCCGCGTTGTCGCCCTGAGCAAAAACGGCGATACGCACACTTTTACCAGTACCATTAGGGAGCACGGTCGAACCACGAACCACCTGGTCGGATTTGCGTGCGTCAACACCCAGATTCACGGCCAGGTCGACGGATTCCTCAAAATTCGTATGCTGGTCGAGGTCCTTGAGGATGGCAACCGCATCCTCGATACCGTAACTGTTCGTCCGATCGACCTTTTCACGGATCAGCTTCTGGCGTTTACTCAGTTTTGCCATCTCAGAGCCCCTCCACTTCAAGGCCCATGCTGCGCGCGGTCCCGGCAATGGTACGCACGGCGGCGTCCATATCGGCTGCGGTCAGATCAGGTTCCTTGGTTTTAACGATTTCTTCAAGCTGTTCACGATTGACCTTGCCGACCTTGTCGGTATTCGGACGACCGGAGCCTGAGGCAACACCCGCTGCTTTCTTCAGCAGAACCGGTGCCGGAGGCGTCTTCGTAATGAAGGTAAAGCTCCGGTCACTGTACACAGTAATGACAACGGGGATGGGCAGGCCGGGCTCCATGTCTTGGGTTTCCGCATTAAACTGCTTGCAGAACTCCATGATGTTCAGGCCATGCTGGCCCAGAGCCGGACCCACAGGCGGGCTGGGGTTTGCTTTAGCAGCTGCCACCTGCAGTTTGATGTACGCTTCAATTTTCTTCGCCACATTAACCTCCTGATGGGTTCGAACGCCCGTTCCGGGCTCCCCTGAAAGACATAAAAAGCCCGCAACCACATGGCCGCGAGCCTTTTGTCAGAGCGTGGTCCTCAGTCTTTCTCGACTTGGCCAAACTCAAGCTCAACCGGTGTAGACCGGCCAAAGATCAGAACCGCAACTTTTACACGGCTCTTGTCGTAATCCACTTCTTCGACGACCCCATTGAAATCGGCAAAAGGCCCTTCAGTAACCCGCACAATCTCACCGGGCTCAAACAGGGTTTTGGGCTTCGGCTGTTCCGCACCGGTCTCAACCCGTTGCAGGATGGCTTCCGCCTCCTTTTCCGTGATCGGCGCAGGCTTATCCGGTGTTCCCCCAATAAAGCCCATCACCCGCGGTGTGCTCTTGACAAGATGCCAGGTTTCATCGGTCATCTCCATCTGTACAAGCACGTACCCAGGATAGAACTTGCGCTCACTCCTGCGCTTTTTGCCTTCGCGCATCTCAACGACCTCTTCGGTGGGAACAAGGATCTCACCAAAGAGGTCTTCCATATTGTTCAGCTGCACCCGCTCCCAGAGGGACCGCATGACATGCTTTTCAAAGCCGGAGTACGCGTGTATCACATACCAGCGCTTCGCCATGACGTTCCCTCTTTTTTAACCGATCATGCTCGACACAATCCACGCAACCAGGGAGTCCATACCCCATAGCAAAAGCGCTACCAGCAGTACGAACGCCAATACGATGGCGGTTGTCTGCAGAAGCTCCTGACGGGTTGGCCAGACGACCTTGCGGATCTCAACTTTCGCCTCTTTCATCAGCTGCGCAAGACGCCGCCCCTTGTCTGTCTGCAGCGCAATAAAGCCTGCAACCAGCGCAAGAGCGACCATGGCAAGCGTCCGATAAAGCAGAGACTCATTGCCGAAATAATAGTTGCCAACGACCCCAACAGCGATCACTGCAACAACAACAACCCACTTAACAGCATCAAAGCGGGTTGAGGCCTGTCTGGAACTGGACTCCATAGGAATCAACTTTGTGGGTGCCAAATAAATGGCAGGCCAGGAGGGAATCGAACCCCCAACCTGCGGTTTTGGAGACCGCTGCTCTGCCAATTGAGCTACTGGCCTGCACCTAAACTCTTACTGAATAATCTTGGTTACCACGCCGGCGCCAACCGTACGGCCACCTTCGCGAACCGCAAAGCGCAGACCGTCTTCCATCGCGATCGGCGAGATCAGCGTGGCGACCAGCTTGACGTTGTCGCCCGGCATAACCATCTCAACACCTTCCGGCAGCTCACAGGTGCCGGTCACGTCCGTGGTCCGGAAGTAGAACTGCGGCCGATACCCGGTAAAGAACGGCGTATGACGGCCACCCTCTTCCTTGCTCAGCACGTAGATCTCGCCTTCGAAGACCGTGTGCGGCGTGATTGAACCCGGCTTCGCCAGAACCTGGCCACGCTCGACGTCATCACGCTTGGTGCCACGCAGCAGCGCGCCGATGTTCTCGCCCGCTCGACCTTCGTCCAGCATCTTGCGGAACATCTCAACACCGGTGCAGACCGTCTTCTGCGTATCGCGAAGACCAACAATCTCCACCTCGGAGCCGGTCTTGACTACACCGCGCTCAACACGACCTGTTACCACTGTACCACGACCGGAGATTGAGAAAACGTCCTCAATCGGCATCAGGAACGGCTGGTCAATCGCCCGCTCCGGCTCCGGAATAAACTCATCCATCGCCTTGATCAGGTTTGCCACCGCGGTGGTACCGTAGCCGTTGTCGTCCTTGCCTTCCATCGCCATCAGCGCGGAACCGGTAACGATCGGCGTGTCGTCGCCCGGGAAGTCGTACTCGTTGAGCAGCTCACGTACTTCCATCTCGACGAGCTCAAGCAGCTCTTCGTCGTCGACCATGTCCGCCTTGTTCAGGAATACCACGATGTGCGGTACACCCACCTGGCGCGACAGCAGGATGTGCTCACGCGTCTGCGGCATCGGGCCGTCTGCGGCGGAAACCACCAGGATCGCGCCGTCCATCTGCGCCGCGCCCGTGATCATGTTCTTCACGTAGTCCGCGTGCCCCGGACAATCAACGTGCGCGTAGTGGCGCGACTCGGAACCGTACTCAACGTGCGACGTCGCAATCGTGATGCCACGACTTTTCTCTTCCGGCGCGTTGTCAATCTGATCAAACGAACGCGCATCACCGCCGAACACTTCCGCACTCACGCGGGTCAGCGCCGCCGTCAGCGTCGTCTTCCCGTGGTCCACGTGACCAATAGTGCCCACGTTGATATGCGGCTTATCTCTTTCAAACTTTTGCTTACCCACTTGACCAATCTCCCGCGCCGTTACCTGTTGATGACACGAACCACTCACAATAAGTGGAGCTCATGGGCGGATTTGAACCGCCGACCTCACCCTTACCAAGGGTGTGCTCTACCGACTGAGCTACATGAGCCCGCCACAACTTGGAGCGGGTGGCGGGAATCGAACCCGCGTCATCAGCTTGGAAGGCTGAGGTAATAGCCACTATACGACACCCGCAAATATGGTGGAGGGGGCAGGATTCGAACCTGCGAAGCTTTCGCGTCAGATTTACAGTCTGATCCCTTTGACCTCTCGGGAACCCCTCCAGAACGCAATTGCTGCTCAGGCAACTGCTTCCGAACTTTGAACTGAATTGGAGCTGGTGGAGGGAATCGAACCCCCGACCTACTGATTACAAGTCAGTTGCTCTGCCTGCTGAGCTACACCAGCTTTGAGTCACCAATCAGCGAGGGCGATATGCTAAGGATTTTGTCCCTGTTTTGCAATACCTTGACAGCTTCCAGGTACCAGGTTTCCTGAATACCCGCTGGAAAACCGCTGGGACCACGCCTCACGAAGCCCGTCATCGCCCACGAGAGCATAACTGTAAAAGCTCATTCGATCTGATTCAAGAGTCAAACCCCTTTTATTTTCAATACGGTAGATTGATGAGGCTGCGAGGGATTCAGAATCGCTGAACAGGAACTCCCGATTGAACTCTCCCCCTGCGTGAACGAGCAGGGAAAACGGCTCAAGCGTGGTTGACTGGGTAGATGGGATGAGCGGAAACCGATCCCTGGCGGATCCATGAACTGACAACAAGGACCGATCGAAGGCGCCATACCGGATAATGCGGTGTTTGCTGAGCGGCAGGCCTCTGAGCAAAAGCCAGTTCCGGGCGCCAGTCCAGGTAACGAAGCCGCCGATCATGAAACAGCGGCTTTCGTTCTCCTGGGACGGTGAGGCTGACCGGTCGGAATCCAGGATCTCTATGCGGGTGACACGGGGCAGGTTGATTTCCGGCGTCGCCATGGGCTCCACCGCTGGAAGACGATGCACGGCCAGATAGAGCATAAGGTTCGCCAGTATCAGGCACGCCGCAAGAATTCGCACACTACCCCCTCAATCCGGAGCGGGGCGCTGTGTCAGCAAATACCAGATCCATCCCCATAAAGACCAGGTCCGGTTCGATAACAGCCACACCCCCAAAGAGGTCTGCCATGAATTCCGCATCTCCTCCTGTCACTACAATGGTATTCAACCCGTATTTTTGCTGCTCATGCCGCAGGCGCTCAGCTGCAGAGGACCAGATCCAGGCGATTCCGTGGTTGACGCATTCGGCTGTTGCGCAACCGGGTACCGGAGGGCCAAAATCACCCTCAGCCCCGTGAACCCTGGCGGTATTTCTCCCCAGGGCCTGAGTCATCATATTCGGGCCGGGGAGGATATAACCGCCCAGATGCTGCCCTTGGGAGTCCACATAGTCGACCGTCACAGCCGTGCCCGCATCAACAATAATGGCGCCCCCGGGGTAGTGATTGTATGCCGCAATCATAGCCAGCCAACGATCCACTCCCATTGCCCGCGGCTCCGCGTAACTGTTGCTGACGCCACAGGCCGCGGCCTCAGTCCTGGCCCCAACAACCGGAATGCCAGCAGTGCCATTGAGCGCCCGGCGAAGGGCATCGATGACATCCTCACCCGCAACACAAGCCAGCTCCACCCCGGTAATCGCCTCACGGCCAACCGGGTCTGGCACTGCGCCATGCTCTACATGCCCGCGGCCCCTCACAATGGGCGTCTGGCTCGCATCAATTTCAACCAGCCGCCAATGAATCCGGGTATTGCCCGCATCAACCTGAAGTATCATGAATCCCTTACCCGAATACTGACCTCGCCCGCACTCAAGCGCTCTTCCGTGTCGGCGTCGCTTCGGACACGCAAATGCCCTGCCTCGTCAATGCCATGCGCGACACCTGTTAACGATTGCCCGGGAACCCATACAGACTGATCCGCTAGCGCGTCATAGCGATCCCAGGCATGTTGAAACACCTGCGATCCAACACCTCCGCCCAATTCCAGCCAATGGACCATATGAGTGATCAGCGAGCCTGCAATCTGATTCCTTCCACCAGCAGGCACCTGCTTCTCGCGCGCGAGAGAAGTCCACGGCTGATCGATAGCAACCTCTGACTCAGCCATATACACGTTCAGTCCAACGCCAATCACGAGCCGGAACCGGTCCTGAACGGTACCCTGCAATTCAGTCAGTATCCCGGCCAACTTACGACCATTCAGCCATACATCATTCGGCCATTTGAGCTCGACCCCCCGGACACCCAATGACTCCAGCGCTTCCGCCACAGCAACGCCGGCAACAAGGGTCACGCCCTGGATCGCCTGCATGGCGCCTTCGGTTTCATAGGCAAAGCTCAGATAAAGATTGCGGGCGAACGGACTGTCCCAGGTTCGCCCCCTGCGTCCACGACCCTGGGTCTGTTGCTCAGCGACACAGACTTCATAGTCCCGGGAAAGCGAGGAAAGCGCCAGTAGTGACCGGTTGGTGGAATCCACCTCGGTACAGAGATCCAGCGAGACGCGCTGCCGCAACGAAACAGGCAGCATTTCATGGACGCTTTCCTGAGTGAGCAAATCCAAAGGGGTCGCCAGTTGATAGCCATGCCCTCGGACGGTCTTGAACTTCAGCCCAAGACTTTCAAGATGCTGAAGCTGCTTCCAGACCGCAGTACGACTAACGCCAAGCACCTCGGCAAGTTCCGTACCGGAGTGCAGGCGTCCATCCGCCAAGAGATGTAATAAAGCATAGTGATGCATGGGCGCCCCCTCTCAACAGCCAAGAGTAACCTACAGAAGGCCGTTGAAGAAAAAAAGAGGGCTACGGGATGGGAGTGGCCGTGAGATTGGACTCCATGTCCATATTCTGGATACTGACGCCGTGCAGAGCAGTAGCCGCGCCGCCGCCATCACTAGCATCAGGGCGGTGTACCAGGTCAACGCTGCCGATGTTCAGTTCTTTCAGGCGCGTTCGGCTGTTAACGGAGAAACCAAGATTGTCTGTGCCGTCATTCGCATCCCTGACATCGATCTCCAAATCGGTCTTCACGCCATAGTCATCCGTGTGGATATTGCTCATCACGAGTTGCATTCCGGTACCATTTTCCGGGACGCCACTGGCATCAGTGTTCCGCCCCGTTTCCCAGATAAACTGGTTCTGGCGATCACCCGACGCCTCACTGAACACATGAGTGAGCGCAATCTGAAGGCCCTCTCGTCCCGAATCGGGCGCACTGATGACCATTTCATTGTCCTGACCGTATCGTTGCCAGACAATACGACCAAAGCTTGCTCCATTGTCAGCATCACCCACCCGCAGGTTACCGATATCCATCGTACTCCAGGCCTCCCCCTGGATCAGGGAAAGCCCCTCGGCCGTCACGTCCACCGTCATGTCACGGATATGCGCCTCGAACTCAAGATCATCAGCCCAGATTCCCTGCCCGAACTCCTCCGTCAAGGCACCAATACGGCCATCCTGAATCACGATGTGGGAATTAATGGTGATCCCTTCACCGTCGGAACCGCCCGGCCCGAAGGTATAGTGACCATCCAGTGAACCGAACTCAAAACTGCGATACATACCCAGGGCACCGAGCAACTCCACGCCTCCCTGAACCTCTGCACTCTCAGCCTCCGATTTACCCTTGCCCACGCGCAAACCATCCATCCGATAGCCACCAGATACATCCTCAAACCCCATCCGGAGGCCCTCGTAGAACTGGGTTCCATTAAGTGTCTCATCGCCAGTAACATTCACCGTGACGTCACCGCGGCCCCAGGACTGTATACCGTCAAAGATCACAGTGTTTTCATTGGTGGTGTAATCAAGCTGTGCATCGGCCAAGCTCCACTCGATCGCCAGCCGCATCCCTTCGGAGCCTGCATCAGGGTGCCCCCCCGCCATCAGGAAAAGCTGGTTGGAGAAAGTCTCACCATTCACGTCCTGATTCTCGTACAACCACTCCATGTTAAAAGAGCCGATACTCCCGGATTCGCCCAGCTCAATACTACCGATGGCGAGATTGCCAGAAGCCTGGGACTCCGAACCGGTCAAAGTGAACCCCAGCCCCTGACGCGCTTCGGCGGTAAAATCCGGAGCCACGTCAATGCGCAGGTCTGTCACCTGGGAGTAACCGGACATATCCTTGAAGGCAACGTCGTAGTCCTTGCCATTGGTTCTGGTTCTGTAAAGGAAGTTGGCGGTATTCAGCGTTGTTTCATTGTCAACACGAAACCCTTCAGAACCGAATCGACCGCCAGCCTGGATTTCAAAGTCAGACTGAAAATCGAAATCCATCTCTATGCTTCCATAACTAGCAAGACTTGATGCATCCCCCCTGAAACCTTCCTGCTGAGCGGCGTAACGAATTGCACCAATATCCAGACTGCCGTCGACAGGAACCGAATAGAAAACTACGCCATTTTCCTGATGCAGCGTCTGACCCACTGATCTCACATCAAGGTTAACATCGTCCAGAAACACCTGATGCCCATTGGTCTGGTAGCCAAAACGGCCATTCGTCAGTTCAAATTCACTGTCAAAGGTATATCCATCGTCTGAGTGTTCGTTTCCGCCCTGAATCACGAAGTTGCCGGCCATGTCCCGGTCCATCCAGAACGAACCCACGCTGTCTCCATTGCTGTCATCCAGTCTCATGCCGCCAACAGCAATCCTCTGATCCTGGATATCATAGCCAATATCCAGGCTCCCATCGTTTCGGATATCGAGCGCATAGGTACGGAAATCCGCTTCACCCGCCGTACTAGCAGAGCCGACACTGATATCGTCGAGATGGATACCGTTTCCATCGGTGAAATAACTGAAGGTGTCTATGGATGCCTTAGTTTCCATTTCCATGGTAACGCCAGCCTGCCCGCTGATACCGGACATTTCTTCATCGCCCAGGCGCTCCATTGCCACCGAGCCCAAAGAAATACCCAAAACGGTCATACCAATCAGCGTTTGAGACCAGATTTTCTGCATCAAGCTCATGGCACAGGTCCTTCAGTTACTAATCCAGGGGAATTACCAGCATATTGCCGTCCAGAGTGACTTCCCCACCCATTTCAACGCTAAAGATCTCGTTCTGCTGGCCACCAGGGCTCGCTGCCGTACTCGTGGCGATGGTATAGCCGAAGTCATCGAACCGGGCAGTATCCGGCATTCCGATCTCGATCACGGCACCATTGAAATCCCCGGCGCTCACGCTACGGGTGCGCACGGTCAGGCCCTCAAAGGCGAAAGTGCCCTGGATGTCATCCAGCACGAACCAGCCGCCACCCTCGCTGAGTTGGGCGGCAATTCGGGTACCCCCATCGTGCACGGGGCCGCCATTTTTATTGAAGGAAATATCCCCCGACAGAGACATGCCCCCGTACTGACCGCTGACGTTGGACATGTCGTCCTCGCCCATCGGCTCCATGTCCGCATAAGCCGGCAGGACAATCAATCCCGCCAGAACCGGCAGAAACGCCGCACGACATCGCTTTGCCATCCCAATCATTTCAGTCCAGGCTCCGCGTCGTGGTTTTAAGTTTCTGGAAAAGCATCCCTTCCATACGCGCCGCCCCTAAGCTTTCACCACCAATACCGACATCGCCGACCGTGATGTCACTGCGATAGGCGTCATTGGTGTAATACCCATCGGGAGGCGTCTCCGAGATGGTACGGACTTCTACACGGAGCTGCCCCTGCTCTTCAACCGGATGGCTACCCCCAAGAACACTGAAGAACACGGGCTGATGCTCATTGCCGATGGTAAGTTCCATCATGAAATCATTGAATGCCACCCTGCTGCCGCATGAGGAGCCGGTCTGCGCACAAGCATTGATGGAAAGGCGATCAGTCTGAAAATTCGCCTGGATCTGGCCTCGCAACTCCTGCCGTGACTCCCCTGGCTTTGAGCCCCAAAAGCGAATATAGCTCCCATCCACCACGGCACTTTCGGCATGGATATTGAGCTTCTGAGACTTGCCTCCGGATTGGACCGTGGTCGCGAAACCAAGATCCATGGGATCGCTAGTTGCTGAACCGCCTTCCTTACTGGGCGCTGCCAGTTCAAAAACCGCCTTACCCTTAGGCGACGAGGCGATACTGTCGCCATCACGCAGACGCATACTGAACGGGTTGCTCAGGCGCCCAAGATTCACCGTCTGGAGACTATTCCCAAATTTACTACCAGCGCCGCCTATATAGAGATTGTCGACGAGAACGGTTACATCCTCGCCGGCCTCGTTGGTTATACCGGTCAACTTGAAGGTCTTGCCTGCTCCGGAGTCATGTCCGTGGGCAAAGCGGAAATCTTCCATGACAATGCCCACACCCTGCCCGCTCACGTCGGACATCTCCTCGTCGGACATCGGCTCCATATCCGCAGCGCTAACCATGCTGGCAAAAGCCAGGGAACCCCCGGAAACAAACAGGCATGTGCTGATGAGTATAAATGCGCGCAATTCCTTACCTCCCGGGCAGGACCGGATCAACCAAAAGGTTTCAATACAGAGTAAGGATAAACACGACAGTGGAAAATGCTTTGAAGCAGTCAGCAATTTCGCGGAGGCATCAGACGAAAGGGCAAATCGTATGTAAAATTGTGAGCAGAATCACATTCAGGAAGACATAAAAAAGCCCCACCCGGAGTACCGGGAGGGGCTTTAGGTGTAGGCGCCTGACGATGACCTACTCTCGCATGGGATCTCCCACACTACCATCGGCGCTGAGTGGTTTCACTTCTGAGTTCGGCA